>ENA-UADU01000009-UADU01000009.1-human-gut-metagenome-genome-assembly--contig:-NODE-9-length-45099-cov-6.371437_pt1 | contig 45099 bp, 57 predicted proteins | sample MGYA00244272_ERZ654268 | MGnify/ENA primary metagenome ERZ654268 (study PRJEB26926, sample SAMN06165140) | human gut metagenome | biome: ENVO:00009003; feature: ENVO:2100002; material: ENVO:00002003...
CGGCATACGAGATGTAGAGAGGTCTCGTGGGCTCGGAGATGTGTATAAGAGACAGAGTATATCCCACTGATACAGATTGTTGAGGAAACACCTATTGAGAGTGAGGAGGGTATATACTTTGTGGAAAAATATCAGGAAGTAAACCGCATAGTGGAAGAGATTTTAAAGCATGTGGGCGGTGAGGTGAGAGACCTTAAGAGTGAGGGCTCTTTGATAGGTCAGACGAGGCTTATAAGCGTGTATTCACTTGCTGATAATCAGTACCAGATGCCTTTTGCGATGACTTTGTCCTCTATTTTGAGTGAGAATGAAAAGGTACTGCTTATGGATTTTCAGGAGAATAGTGGATTATCGCGGATGCTTGAGCAGAGTGTGGAGCATAATCTGGACGAGCTATTGGTGATGGCCGAATCCGGACGATACTCGACCAACAGGATAAACAGCTGTATTGGAAGAAAGCATAAACTGGATTATGTATATCCGATTGAAAATACAGAGTGTCTGTGTGAAATAAATACGGTAATATGCAACAATCTGCTTCAGATGCTTGGCAAGGAAATGCACTATGACTGCATAGTTCTCAATATGGGAACAAGATTTAAGGGCTTTTTTGATATTCTTGACAGATGCAGTGATATCTATCTGGTACAGAAAAAAGGCGGAATCAGCCAGTGGAGAGAGTACGAGTTTACAGAGGAACTGATTGAAAGAGGCTTAAGCAATGTAGTTGAGAGGATTAAGCTGATTGAGCCTCCGGTCATCACGACACCGGTATCTACATGTGATAAGCTTGTAGAGCTGTGGAAGTGGAATGAGTTTGGAGATGTCATAAGAAACATGACTCGGGGTATTTCGTGTGCTGGATGATTTTGGACAGAGAATAAGAGATATTATACTTTCTGAAATGGATTTGTCCAGAGAGCTGAGTGATGAGGAAATATGTGATTTAATCGGAAGCGTGGTTTCAAGAGAGGCACGCGACAGACCAATGACTATAAAGGATAGAGCGGAGCTTGAGCGCACCATATTCAACTCTCTGCGTAAGCTTGATGTGCTTCAGGAGCTGGTGGATGACAGGGATGTGACTGAAATTATGGTAAACGGTCCCAATGATATATTCTATGAAAAAGCCGGAAGAATCCAAAGGTTCAAGGGTCATTTTTCATCGGAAGAGAAGCTGGAGGATGTGATACAGCAGATTGTGGGACGCCATAACAGGGTTGTAAATCAGGCATCACCGATAGTTGATACCAGGCTTAGTGACGGCTCCAGGGTAAATATAGTGCTAAACCCCATATCTATAGGCGGCTCGGCTGTATCAATCAGAAAGTTTCCGGAGCATCCTATGAGCATGGAGAGGCTTGTTGAGATAGAAGCTCTCTCGCCGGAGGTGGCAAGGCTTCTACAGATACTGACGCAGGCCAAATACAATATATTTATTTCCGGTGGTACAGGCTCCGGAAAAACGACCTTCCTGAATGCTCTGTCACAATATATTCCTGATGATGAGAGAATTATTACAATTGAAGACTCAGCGGAGTTGCAGCTTCTGGGAGCTAAAAATATAGTAAGGCTTGAGACAAGAAATGCAAATACCGATGGGGTTACTCCAATTACAATAAGAGATCTTATCAGGACGGCTCTTCGTATGAGACCGGAACCCCACCATTATAAAATAGTGAGGTTTAGAGCGTAATAAAAAGCCGCTCCCCGTCCCAAGTACACTCCTGAATCACAGCGCGAGCAATCGCGTTTTTTTCTTTGTCGTCAAAGCCTTCCAGACCGTGAATCAGCTTCGCAATTTCCACGACCGTGGCCTTCGCATCCTTCGCATTGGCAGTAGCCCGGTGGTTTTCCATCTCGGCCAGCGAGGCCTCACGCTTCAGAGCACCCAGCTCGACGTCCAAGCGTTCCATTTCCGCAATAATATACTTTGATGCAGTGGAATCCTCGGCTAGAGCTAACGATGCAGCCAGGCGGCCAATCTTGCGCTCACAGGCAGACACGCGAGCCTGTGCGGCCTTCAGATCAGAAATATCGGTAGGAGCTTTCGTCTTGACGAATTTCTGAATCAAGCTAGGATCCGCAGTGATGCCACGGAATAGCTCCAGGACTTTCTCATCCAGCAAATCACATTTGATCTGCCCCATGTCGCAGGCGTCGACACCCTGCCTCATCCGCTTCCTGCAGTAGTACCATGAAGAACAGGTACCGTCGACCTTTTTCTTTCTTGAGACCTGCATCAGGTTTCCGCACTTGCACCGGAGCACGCCTTTCAGGAGAGGTACCGGCCACTTTGCGTCCTTGATGCATTTGTTCTGAGTAAACCGGGACTGCACCGCGAGCCATTTCTCAGCAGGCATGAAGGGCTTGTGCTTTCCAAGACACACGGTCCACTTCTCCGGCGGCTGCGCCTGGTGCTTTTTGTTTTTCTCGGTCGACCGGCCGTAGATGATCACACCGACGGATCCGTCCCACATTTCACGCGGGGAACCAGGATCCATGATGCAGCCCTTCGCGGCATAGAAGTCGTAGACCTCCGGAGTCGCCTCGACGCAATATGGCATGGTCAACATTTTATGAAGCTGCGTGGTCGAGAAGAATTTCCCGCTTTGCGTCCGGATTCCCTGGTTTTTGAATCGCGTCTCCATTCCCTGCAGGCTGCAGTTATAAGCCAGGAAGGTATCGAAGATCTGCGTCACGTAGCGAGCCCCGTCCGGATCCACCTCAATAGAGCAGTGCTTCTTTCCATCCACAACAATGTGCTTCCTGACGTAGCCAACCGGAGGATTACCGCCGGTCCAGTATCCCTTTTTAGCAAGGCCCAGCATATTATCCGTAACGCGGGCCGCGATGGTTTCACGTTCCATCTGAGCAAAGACCACCGTGACATACATCATGGCGCGCCCGATCGGCGTCGTGGTGTCGATATTTTCTTTTATTGAGATGAACATTACACCATGCTCCTCCAGGAGCGCGTAGATATTCGCAAAGTCCCGGACATCCCTGGAAAGACGATCCAGCTGATAGACCACCAGGACATCGCAGAAGCCACCCTTTATAAAAGACAACATGCGCTGCAGATCCGGCCGGGATGTATTCGCACCAGTGAAGTCTTCATCAGAGAACTGCTGCCAGGAATCCACCTGGCCGGAAAACTTCGACTCGCAGTATTCCCGGTTCATCCGGAACTGGTTATCGATAGAATCTGATTTATCAGAAAATACGGATTTTCGTCCGTATGAAAAGAACCTCATTGTCCTAACCTCCCAAAAAAAGAGTATAAAAAATAAACCCTTGCGGATTTACGGAAACGGCTGTAAAATATTTATGCAAAACATATCTTATATTTACAGCTTCCGCAAGGAAGAGCAAGTCGCCTGGTGTTGGTAGCACCGGGCGGTTTTTTATTTCTTCAATTTCGCAAGCGCGCTGCAGACTTTCACATATGCATCCGCGCTGATCTGACCACTTTCATACAGAGAACGATATCTCTTCAATTCAGAATCAGGATCATAGGAAGCCGATCTTTTATCATAGACCGGAAGTCCATCCAGGAGACCAAGCTCCATAGCCAGACAATACATATGTTTACAAGGAGCCTGCCTGATTGCAAAGTCAGCGCAGGTGCACTCCTGCAGTGTAGCTTGATAAGGTTCGGCAGCAGAGCCCTGAATCACAATCCGTTGTCCCTCTTTATCCAGGGCGACGATTTTCTTTTTTAATTTTTTCCCGGATTCAATTCTCTTGACCTGCTCAAAATCTGAATGGATACCAGACGGCCATCCTCCAAAATTTACGCTCATTTCTACACTCTTCCTCTCCCATTATTTACCTGTATTTTATCAGAGCAAAATTGATTATAATTAACGGCGTGTGCCCAGCCCTCCGTCCTTCATTCAAAGGGGGAGTTCGGATGAGCAGAAAGTACATTTTTCTAAAACGAAAAGACATCTACGCGATCTACTACCGGTGCACGTGCACCATTTATTATAATTTAGATTTTTCTAATAAAACACAGATCATATTGCTACGATAAGGACCAGGAGGACTGGGTACATATTACCCAAGCCCGCCTTCTTTTTCTTCCCGATTTTCCAGCGGCGGGAACTTTCGCTCCAGCTCCTCTGGTGTGTCAGGAATCCCTGCGTAGATATCTCCAACAGGGAATGCCTTGTCGTTCTGATCAGCTGCGCCATCAAGGGCAGCAACCACATCAATCATAAAGTTGATGATTGTCTCACGTGAGCCTGATTTCAGGTTCACGTATTTTTCTATAAGAACCTGATCTGCATTAGACAGATTATATTTTTTCGCCAGGGCTTCCAGCTCATCGTTGGATTCAGGTATGAATTTATCTCCATCACCAGTACGAAGCCATTCTTCATTGACTCCATATTCACGACATATAGAAAGAACAGCCTGATCGGAAATATTTCTTTTTCCACTCTCAATAAGAGCGATTGAATTTTGTTTCAGTCCGATACGTTCTGCAAATTCCGTCTGAGTAAGGTCTAGTTCCCTTCTTATCTGTTTAATTCGCTCATTCACTCTTTATCACCTCCACAACCAGATTATACAATAGAAATATCGCCCAGTCAATAAAATATTTCAAAATCAACAAAAAATACATTGACAGAATGGACTGTGCAATATATAATTATTTCAGAATCAACAAAACAACGCACCAAACGAAAGGAGGAAACGGCATGACAAAGGAAAGAAGATACACAGCAGAACAGCTCAGCGATGCCGAAAAAGTGGCAAAGACACTCGCCAGCATTCCAGAAGACAAAAGAACCCTCGTCGTTATGATGACTAATTCTTTTATGGCCGGCATGGAAGCGCAGAAAGCCATTGATGATACAAAGGCAGTAATGGCCTAACAACTAAATAGAGAGCATACGAGGGATGCGGGACCTCATTAAAAACCCAGGTCTGGTGGAGCCGACGCAGATAAGTCCACCTGGCGAGGCGACCGGAGCCTGCGGAGAATCGTCGTCATAGGGGTGGAAAGCGCAAACCCTAGTAAAAAAAACCCGGCTTGGAGGCAGATGAGAATACCAGGTAGAGAGAACGTTCGGAGCATGGACTGGTAGGTGCGTAGTAATCCCGGACGGTCGGTATGAAAAACCGACACTGCAGGCAATGGGCTATACGGCTACCCCTAAAAATACTCAGGGAGCATGAGGCGACAGGTTCTTCTTTCACAATGGAGAACCTGTCACAGACTGCCGGGCCCAGCCAAGCCTAGAGAGCAATATAAACAGCTCCGGAAGTCAACTACTAAATTAAAGAATTTATAAGAAGGAAGTGAGTAAGATGCAGAGGTATCAGACAGAGGATGAACACCGGAAAGCAATGAGAGCTAAGATCAATAGAACAATAAAGAGAGGAAGACGCCGGAAACGAATCATCCGAAGATTGAAGAAGGCAATGCCAGGAATCTGCATCGGAGTACTTATCGCAGGCATGGGAGCCTGGTGCATAGCAGCTCCACTACCTGATCCAGACGACTATGAGCCCTACCGATTCCAGGCAGAGAACGGTCAATGGTACACCCAGGAAGAATACGAACAGATGAGCCGAGAAAGAGATGCATACCATCAGCGGGAGCGTGAGGAAGCAGAGAAGGAAGCTCAGATGATCAGAGACTACCAGGAGCAATACCAGAAGGACCAGGAAGCAGAATGGAAGCTCTACCAGGAGCAGACGCGGTCAGGATTGATTCACAGCATGGACTTTGATGCAGACGATGCGTACCTGCTGGAGAAGATCGCAATGGCCGAAGCTGAAGCAGAGGACACCGAAGGCAAGGCACTGGTCATGCTGGTAGTTCTGAATCGGGTATGGGATGAAAGATTCCCGAACACGATCGAAGAAGTGATCATGCAGGACGGAGCATTCACACCGGTAAGCAATGGCAGATATGACAAGGTGGAGCCGGATGCCGACTGTATGAAGGCAATGGAGCTAATCACAGTAGAGCACTGGGATGAAAGCCAAGGAGCTCTCTACTTTGAAAAGGCTAGCGACGAAAGCACCTGGCATAGCAGGAACCTGCAGAAGTTATTCACACACGGAGCGCACACCTTCTACACGGAGAAAGAGTGAGGACAAATGGGAATCAGAATGGAAGTCAAGCTGACGGATGGGTACCAGCAGCGCTTCACAAGTGCGTGCCTGGCTCAGATCGGAAGCAGAAAAGAGGTGACGAAGATTGAAGATGGCAATGAAGGATGGAAAGATCATGCTGATCGAAGTGGACAACACACAGATGGCGATCATAAAATCCTGGAACTCAATGAAGTACGACCGGCGCAAGAACATGATGATCGGAGACTGCAGCAAGGAACTGCTGGACAAGCTCTCCAAAATCGTGAGACTGCCACCGGCCATAGAAAGCTACAGACAGCAGCTGGATGAAACGCAGCGAGCTGTAGATAAGATGCGAGTCGAGAAGGAACCGGAGCCCCTGGTCAATTACCCGGTGCAGGGCAGCCTTTACGAGCATCAGGTAAGAGCAGCCAACATGGCGCTCCTGACGTTCGGTCTCGCGGATCCGAAGGAGGTGCTCTGATGGATTACCAGAAGCTGATAGACAGACTGAAACGAATGCAGATCGACATCAATGACGCAGACGCCGTGGCAGAGGCAATCGACATCATATCAGATTACGAGAAAGCCACAGCGCAGACCGCAGAACTGATCCAGAAGTACGAACAGCCAGCAATGGCGGTCAGACGTGCAGCAGGGCTTTATACCTGCCCGCTTTGCGGCAAGAGAACACAGGTCGGCCACACGCACTGTCACTGGTGCGGGAAGAAGCTCTCCTGGGACAGAGAAGCATACGCAGACCGCGACTACCCACATATGAGCACGAAGGGAGGCAGGAGACGATGATCATACAGCTAGAGATTCCGAAGGAATTTGCAAAAGACTACGCAAACAATAGATTTGATGACTTCTTCAGGAGAGTCTATGCGGATATTGATAACGAAGGAATGTGCGGCAATTACGAAGGCGAAACAGCTCAGATGATGGCGCGCGCGTTCAAAGAATCGAGGTGCCTGGACTATGAGAAAACTCGTTGATGCACCCAGGAAAAAGAAGCAGTGGACCGAGAAAGAGGAAGCCTACCTGCAGGATAAATGGGGCACGGTCTCCATCAAAGGACTGTCCAAAGCTCTCGGCCGATCAGAGAATGCAATCATCGTCAGAGCGCAGCGGCTCGGATGCGGCGCACACCTGGCCGGAGACACAAGGATATCCCTGAACCAGCTCATGCTTGCAATCTACGGAAAGAACATGCTCGGTTACACCAGCGACAGGCTGATCCGATACGGACTGCCGGTCAAATGGCACGTAGTGAAGAAGAACCGCTTCATGGTGATCGACATTGATGCATTCTGGAAATGGGCCGAGGATAACAAGAGCATCCTGGACTTCTCCCGGTTCGAGAAATACGGTCTCGGAGCAGAACCTGACTGGGTGGATGTGAAGCGCAAGGCGGATTATAAAAAGCTGCAGCTTCACGGCCAGCACAACGCAGCATGGACGAAGACGGAAGACGACAAGCTCCGGTACCTGCTCAGCAAAGGGACATATACATACAGCGACCTGGCAGCAGAGCTGAGACATTCGGAAGGAGCTATCAAGCGCAGGATCCTAGACCTTGGAATCAATAAGAAGCCCGTGCGGTGCCCCCCCGAAAATGGACGGAGGACGAGGTGGAAACCTTGTGCCACATGGTAGACGAAGGCTACGATTTCACACTGATCGCAGAGAAGCTGAACCGGACAGCGCTGGCCACGCGTGGAAAATACGAGCGGCTGCAGAATCCGGAATATAACAAACGATACAACCGCGGGCAGAATGAGGACTACGAATACCAGGGAATCAGAAGCATAAGCGGAAAAGACATCCTGAAAGACAGAGAGCTGATGGATGGCGCCGAGTTCCAGGAGCTGGAGCCGGTAGCAAATAAGTGAAGGAGGAAAGTAAATGGCAGCCAACACAAATAAAGGCTTCGGTCTTTTATTTGAAATGGGATGCGGCAAGACCAGAACTGCGATCGCCATCGCAGGAGCCGCATATGAAAAAGGCGCGATCCAGAGAGTCCTGGTAATCGCACCAACGTCCGTCGTGTCGGTCTGGCCAAAAGAGATCGCAGAGGTCGCAGACTTCAAAGTGACCTGCAAAGCGCTCCTGGGAACGAAGCAACAAAGGATCCGAATGATTGAAGACCTGCAGGCGTTCCCGTTCAAAGCGCTCAAGGTCGCCGTGATCAACTACGAATCAACCTGGAGAGATGGACTGTTTGAGAAACTCCAGGAGTATGACGCTGACCTGATTATATGCGATGAGAGCCAGCGAATCAAGACACACGACGCAGAGCAGAGCAAAGCAATACATAAGTTAGGAGACCAGGCAAGGTACAAGCTCATCCTCTCCGGAACACCGGTACAGAATGATGCAATCGACATCTGGAGTCAGTACCGGTTCCTGGACGCCTCGATCTTCGGCCGGAACTTCTATCAATTCAGAAACCGGTACGCGATCATGGGAGGATTCAACCGGAAGCAGATCGTCGGGTACAAGGACCTGGACGGTCTGATCCGAAAAGAGCACTCGATCGCATTCAGAATCACGAAGGAAGAAGCAATCGACCTGCCGGAGCAGACGTTCATCAAGAGGAAGGTCCAGCTCGGCAAAAAAGAAAAAGACCTATATAACCAGATCAAGCGAAGCAGCTATGCGGAACTATCCAACGGAGACAAGATCACGGCCACAACCGTACTGACAAGGCTCCTGAGACTGCAGCAGCTGGCCGGAGGATTCCTGGTCACAGACGACAGCGACAAGCCGGAGCTCGTCAACACAGCGAAGCTGGATGCGCTCCAGGATATCATCGAGGACTACGTACTAGGCGCAGGAAAGAAGCTGGTGATCTTCGCAAGGTTTATCCCGGAAGTAACCGCCATCATGAAGATGATAGATAAGACCTTCCAGAAGACAGGAAAGAAGCAGGTGGCCATCTACGGAGCGATTAAGAAAGAAGACCGTGGACCGATCATCAAACAGTTTCAGGAAGATCCGGACACCGTGATCATCGTCGGCCAGATCGACACTCTCGGCGTCGGAGTTACCCTGACAGCTGCAGATACATGCGTCTACTATTCAAAGAACTTCAACTACGCCACATACGAACAGAGCCTCTCCAGGATCCACCGAATCGGCCAGAGAAACACATGCACATACATCGACCTGGAGACCGAAGGAACCGTGGATGAGATGATCGGCAAGGCGCTGGCCAGAAAAGAAGATATGGCCAAGACGGTCGTGGACGACTGGCGCGCTTATTTTGAATAGGAGGTAGAGAGATGAAACTGAATGACGTATACACAAAGCCACTGAAAAACGTCGTGGAAGAACTGAACCTCACGGACATGAAGGTTCACACAGACGACGATGGAGAAGTGAGATCCATAGAGCTGAAATATGAGCCGAACAATCGCATCACGAAAGGAGCTCAGTCATGCTATTAAAAGAAATCGGCCGCAAGATAGCTCAGGCATTCAGATTAGCAAGGGCCGCGGACGAGAAGGTAGCGTCCAGCATAGCTGCGGCGCTGGATGCCAAAGCGGAGCAAATAAAGGAATACGAAAAGCGCTTCGAACCAGAACATCCGGAACCGGAACTATTACCAATGCAACAGGTGATTCAATCATTGGCGGCGTATGGATTTAGTACAGATGAAGCAGCATGCGCAATCGCGAAAGCCATGGCACAGAAGCCTAAGCTGCTGCGCAACCTAACAAACAACTGGCGCAAGATGCACGGTCTGCCGATGCATCGAAAACCTGCATCATTCAGGAGAAGGAGGAAAGGCAATGGAACAGGAAAGCAGAGTAAATAATCCAAAGCCGTGGATCGCGCAGCTATTCTGCAGACACCATGGCGAGTGGTTCAGAAGACAAGAGCCGTACTTCAACCTGAGCGGCGAGACGCAATATAAAGTCTGCACAAAGTGCGGAAAGAAACTGGATGAGAGATTTATTCCGAACTTTGACGGAAGCTAAGGAGGTGCCTAGATGGGCGGAAGGGCATGGAGCCAGGAGGAACTGATCCAGCTCGAAGAATTAACAGAAACATATCCGCTCGCCACGGTAGCCAGGAAGCTGAACCGGTCGGAAAATGCGGTCTTTCTTAAAAGGCAGCGGACCGGTATCGGAGGATTCATGGCGAACACGGACATGCTGACCAGGAACACCCTCTCGCGGATCCTGGGAGTTGAGAACCGGACGATCCAATACTGGGAGCGCAAAGGACTGAAAAGCGTCCGAAAGAATCCATACGTGATGTACCGGCAGCAGGACATCATCAGATACATGAAAGAACATCCGGAAGATTGGAATGCGGCCAGAGTAACCGATGACACACTGTTCATGCAGTACCCCTGGTTTAAAGAAAAAAGGAAGAATGACATATCACACAAATACAACTGGACGCAGACCGAAGTAAGCCAGATGAAGATGCTCCGGAAGCAGGGATTCACAATCAGAGAGATCGCAGAGAAGATGAACCGGTCGGAATCAAGTATCAAATACAAGCTCTACGGAAGGGAGAAAAGCAATGGCAGAAGTTAAGATCTGGCCGCGAGGCCAAAACGAAACCGGAGGCATCCTGCTGATGCCGATGAAGAAAAACATCCCAAAAGGGCATCCGGAATGGAGCCTGGTAAAATGTCCGATCTGCGGACAGGAATGCTGGAGACCAATGTCAAGACGGGAGATCCGGCAGAAGAAAATGCAAGCAGCCTGCACAGAGTGCGGACTCAAAATAGAAAGTAGGAGGAATCAACCATGAAACTCACTGAAATGCTCGGTCAGTACGAGGAGCTTCTCGACAAGAAGGATCAGCTGGCTAAAGACACCAAGGACAACAATGCAGCCATCGATAAGCTGAAGGCAGAGATCGCAGAAATGATGATCGACGAAGATATCCCGTCCCAGGGATACGGAGACTACATCTACAGCCTCCAGGACAAGGTCAAATACTCCAAGCGCGGAGAAGCCTACCTGCAGGAACGTGGCCTGGACTTCTTCGAGGTACTCAGGGAGCAGGGCCTCGGCGAGCTCATCAAAGAAACCGTCAATGCAGGATCCCTGCAGAGCGCGATGAAAGAGATCGCCGAAGAAAACGACGGAGAGCTGCCGCCGGAGCTGGATGAGGTCGTAAGCAGCTACGAGATGACCGACATCGCCAGACGCAAGTCAACCAACAAAGCACTCAAAAGAGCGAAAGGAGAATAAACCATGGAACAGTTAGAATTTGATTGTCGCCTCGAATCAGAGCGCGAGCTTGAGGAAAACGTAAACATCGCCCTGGAATTTGCATGCAAGCAGGTCAAGGAAACCAGCAAGTCGAAGGTATCGAATCGCCACGACGGATACGGTATCGCTTCAGAGTTCTATGCTGGCATGAAGCTCGACCAGAAGAAGGTAGATGAAAGCATGAAAGACTTCCTGCGCATCCTTCCAACAGAGGATGATGCCAAGGCGGTCGAAGCAGCCAGCAGTCTGAAGAATGCAGCAACCGGCCTGGTGCTCCAGGCGACTAAGCTCGCAGCGCAGGCAGACAGAATCATGCACGACTTATACGAAGAAGTCAGCAACTACACCACACCGGTAGAAGATTATCTGGAGGGACAGTTCGAGGACGCAGAAGCGGATCCGGAAGCTGAAGCAGAGGAAGAACAGGAGGACGCTGAGTAATGAGTGAAGCAAACTGCGGAATCTCCGTACACGAAGTAACACAGGTGAGAGTTTCAGATTCAGAAGGCAACGCAATGAACCAGGGCGACACTATCGTCCTGAGAATTGACACCGAAGACATCCTCTGCGTATTCAAAGGAATCGAGAGCGGATACTTCATCACAGAGACGTGCGAGGACGGAATCAGAAACCGCTACCGTGTCAAGAGCATCAAGAAATCCAAAGTAGTAAAGAACGCATCCGTAGATGCAGCAGATGAGGAGGAATAAGAATATGGCAAAAGCAGAACTGACAACCGTGGAAAACTTCAAGATCGTAACCGGCATGGAGACGATGGATGAGGAACTCAGAGCAGAGCTGGAAGATGAACTCGACGACCTGGACGATGATGGTGGCATCGATGCCAAGCACATCAAGATCCCGTCTGGCGGAGGAAAAGCCTTCGAGGTCGAGACAGACGATCCGGACGATCCGGAGGTCATGAAGGAAGTAACCGGCGTGATTATTTTCACGCATCGCATGAACGCCTACTGGGCGCAGAAATTCGGAGAAGCAGGAGAGGATGGCAATATCAATAAGAGCCCGGACTGCAGCTCCATGGATGGAAAGCAGGGCGTCAACAGAGAAACCGGAGAAATCCGCACCTGCGACACCTGCCCTTATAACCAGTTCGGATCCGACGGAAAAGGCAAGGCCTGCAAGAACATGCGCTGCCTTTATATCATGATGAACAACCGCCCGGACATTTATCTCCTGACAGTGCCGCCAACATCTATCAAGGACGTGAACAAAGCACTGAAGAAAATCATGGGACAGCAGCACATCCCATACAGCCGCATGATCGTGACATTCAAGCTGAGTGTGGTAGAGAATGCGGACAAAATCAAATACTCCAAGGTAACGCTGGAAAAGACAGGACTGCTGCCAGAAGCTCTTTATAAGACAACCGCAGAGCTCCGCAAGGCAATGAAGCAGAGCTATGAGAGCGTAGCGATCACAACAGATGACTACAAGGAAGCAGCACCAATGGAAGCAACTCCGGAAGTCGGCCCTGACGGATTCATGCAGGCAGGCGACATCCAGGACGGAGAGCTGCCATTTGACTAAACCACAAAGCAGGGCGGCAAACCAGTCGCCCTGCAGAATTGGAGGAACAGATGGTTAAAAATTTACAGGACTACCTAAAGACCGGTAGAGATCCGGCCTACTTAAAGAACGGAGACACCATCACAGAAGAACTGGCCAGAGAACTCATCTGCGCAGGAGATGAAGATGGATGCCTGGATAGAGAATTTGAGATCACGCAGAGCAGGATCGTCGAGGACATCATCGGAGGCGAGGGCGTCTACGAGACAATCTGGCGAGAAAGTCCGGACCATCCGTGGACATACGTCGGACTGTGCAAGGCAGGAATGGATAAGAACCTCGCGCCGATCCACGCCAAGATGACATACGTCTGCAGCAAATACAGAGCCAAAAACGAAGTGGAGATGCAGCAGCACATCATGGATGCGATGGAGGCGTGCAGAGCAGTGCATGAACGCGGGGACATCCCGGTAGCGCCGCACCTTTACTGGCCAAGATTCCTGGACGAAGGAAATCCGGAAGACAGAGACTACGGACTGCAGGCAGGAATGGAAGCTCTGAAGCGATGCGATCAGATGGTCGTGATCATCAGACAGGAAGGACCGGAAGATGAATGGATCAGTCAGGGAATGCAGGCTGAAATAACTGCTGCGGCAAAGATGGGAATCGAGCCACAGTTCATATACATAGGCAAAGAAAAGAGGTAACACCATGAACACGGCAGAAGTCGATCTCGACCGTTTGGTCGATTATGAAAGAGAATACAGAAGCGTCGTCAAAAGGGCGCAGGTTACCGGAGATCATATGATAGGACTCTGCCCGTTCCATGACGATTCAAAAAACAGCTTCTCAGTAGATCTGAAGACAGGAAGATGGCACTGCTTCAGCGAGGACATCGGCGGCAACTACGTGGACTTTGTGGCCAAGATGAATGGCATCAGCACGAAGGACGCATACAAGCGAATCATGGAAGACTACCATGTGGAGATGCCAGAAAAAGAAAAACCTGCAGCATCCCGCCGGAGCTATTCAATGGAGCAGTACGCCTTCGAAAAAAGGCTCCCGGTGGAATTCCTCCGGGACACATGCCGCATCAGCAACGACAAAGAAAGAAAAGACCAGACCACATACATGAAGATCCCGTACCTGAAGGAAGACGGAACCGAGGCAACCTACAGAAAGAGGTTTGCAGGTAAGGAATTCAGATGGAGATACGGCAGCAGTGGAAAGATATGCCTCTACGGAGAATGGAGGCTCTCGCAGATGCGGCAGAGCGGATACGCCTGCCTGGTCGAAGGAGAATCTGACACGCAGAGCATGTGGTACATGGGAATCAGCACCCTCGGAGTACCGGGAGCCTCCATGTTCAAGCCGAACATGAGCGACCAGCTCCAGGACTTAAAGTTATACATCCATCAGGAACCGGATCAGGGCGGCGAAACGTTCATGCGGAAAGTCATCCAGGGACTCCGGGACGGTGGATTCATCGGCAAGGTTTACAAATTCAGCTGCAGCACACTGGGCGGAATAAAGGATCCGAGCGACGTCTTCATCAAATTTGGAAAAGAGGAAGGCGCAGCCAAGATCCAGAAGCTCCTGGAGCGGGCAGAAGAAATAGACCTGGCAGAACCAGACGTGATACCGGAATCCATCAAAGGAGCGCCGGTCAATCTCCGTCAGCCGGAAGGTTGGATTTATTCAGACAAAGGAATCAGCCACATCGATGAGAAGACATACGGACCGGTCATGGTCTGCAGAACACCGATCATCCTGACGCAGCGACTCCGAAGCCTGGAGACCGGAGAAGAAAAAATAGAAATCGCATTCAAGAGAGACGATGAGTGGCACAGAGCAATCTACCCACGATCAACGATCTTCACAGCCAGAGGCATCACAGTCCTGGCAGACCTTGGATGCACGGTAACATCAGAAAACGCAAAGCAGGTCGTCCGGTTTTTATCCGCTCTGGAGGCAGAGAACATCGACATCATCACGAAAGCGGATGCAACGTCCAGCTTCGGATGGCAGCCAGGGAAGCGATTTATCCCAGGACACGACAAAGACATCGTTCTGGACATTGATCCATCGCAGAAGGGAATGGCCGCGGCATACTGCCAGACCGGATCCTTTGACAAATGGAAAGACACCATGCAGCCGCACCGAGAACGCGACAAGTTCCGGTTCATACTGGCCGCAGCGTTCGCAGCTCCCCTGCTGCGGATCATCAAGCAGAGAATATTCTTCGTGTACAACTGGGGATCCAGTAAGGGAGGAAAGACCGCCGGATTAAAAGCAGCACTGTCAGCCTGGGGAGATCCGGAACGACTCATGGTAAACTTTAACGCCACCCAGGTCGGTCTGGAGCGAACCGCTGCATTTTACTGCGACCTGCCGCTCGGCATCGATGAGAGACAGCTGGCCGGAAAGAATCAGGAAGGACTGGAGAAGACAATCTACATGATCGCATCCGGTACCGGAAAGATCAGAGGCGCAAAGGGCGGCGGCCTGCAGACGATGAGACAATGGAGAACCGTAGCCATGGCAACCGGTGAGGAACCACTCTCCACAGATACATCGCAGACTGGTGTCAGCACCCGTGTGCTGGAAATCTACGGCGGACCATTCGAGACAGAAGAACAGGCCAGCCTCATGCACCAGGAATCAACGCAGAACTTCGGATGGGCGGGCCCGGAATTCATCGAACACGTCCTGAAGGTTTCAGAGAAAAGCATCTGCGACAAATACGATGAGATGCTGCACTACGTAATGAGCATAGCAAAAGGAAAGAGCGGAAGCCATGTGGCCGGAATCAGTGCGGTCGCCCTGGCCGATGCCATGATAGATACCTGGTTCTTTGACAACCAGGATGCACCGGAGCCCGAAGCGGATCCGAAAAAGGAAGAAGGGAAAGACGATGAAAAACAGATAACAATCAACCAGGAATCCTGGGACAGAGCCAAGAGGATGGCAGCGTCCATCCTTCAGGAGCAGATCGCAGCAGCATCCGGAGACGTAAACGAAAACGCCGTGCAGTTCATCACCGACTGGGTAATCTCCAACAAGGCATACTTCGGAGAGAAGGCCATTGGAACATGCCTCGGCACAATGAGTGAATCCGGAAACGTGGCGTACATCTTCCCATCAACACTGAACCAGGCGCTGACCAAGGCAGGATACAGTCCAAGGAAGACGCTCAAATACATGGCAGACAATGGACTGATTACGGTCAAGGATGGCGGCGAAAACTCCACCAAGAGATACTCCATCATGAAACGATTTGATGGAAGGGTATGCAGGTTTATAGAATTCAATATCGGGAAAGAGAGCCAGTCCGATGGAGATGACATCGAGGCCATGGCAGATGAAGCAGAAGAAAAATACCACCAGGAATCGATGACCGATAAGGACGGATTCATGAGCATACCGGAAGGCATGGAAGATGAGCTGCCATTTAAGTAGATCGCGCAAAATTTATCCCCAAAGTGTAACCACTCAAATTAGTGGTTACGCGAGTGGTTACGCGAGTGGTTACACCGAAACGCAGAGCTGGCGCGGGTTTTAGAGCTTTGTAACCACTGTAACCACTAAAAACCACTTATTTATTGTTTCGTGGGAAATTTTGCACACGATGCACGAAAAACGCGCAACACATGCAAAATTCTATAAAAACACGGTATGTATTTAAAAAAAGTGGTTACAGTGGTTACACCCAGCACAACCCGCGTAAAATCAGGGCCCGCAGCGTAACCACTTCAAAAAACGCTTAGTGGTTACAGAAAGGAGTGGTTACAACGGAATTAGACCTAAAAAAACTGAACCAGGACATCGCAACCCTGCGTAAAAACAGGGAAAACGTGCCGCTGGAACTCCTGAAAACCAAATACAAAAAGCCTTATGCAAAATTGAAAGAGGAAATCCGTGCACAATTTGAAATTTACGTGAAACACCTCATCATGCTCGGAATTTTGAAAACCGGCCCAGATTTAACCGGAGCGAAAGCCCAAAGCATGGTCGATCAGATTCAGAAAATTATCGATGAGGAAAAGGCAGCAGGACACCAGAAGGAAGTCACGCATGCAGTATTTGAAGAATTCAATCTGGCAAAAGCAGAGAACCTGGCCTGCGGATATTACACAGACCGAGTCAAGTATGAAGCATACGCACCGTACTGGCTGGAGCACATCCACCAGGAACCGGACGGAAAAGTGACAAGCGACCTGCTGCCAGGCATGACATGGCACCCGGAAGCGGGCGTGTGGGTTTCCTTTTCAGAGCCATCGTTCACTTTGATGATGCCGCCAACTCAGGCAGAGATCGATACGCAGCATAAGGAAGACGCGGAGAGGTTCAAAAAATATTTGAAAGAGGTGAGGCAGGAATGAACTACCAGGGAAACAACCCGGAAGGATATCCGGATCCGACAGCCAACCAGGCAGTAGGAATCGTATCCAGGGAGGAAAAGGAAGCTGCGAAAGCAAAGAAGCGAGCAACCAGGGAGTATGACATCAGAGCAGCCATGAAAGCAATCAGAGCGATCGCCGGAGCATACGGACTGACGATCGAGAACAGGATCATATTTAAGGACAAAGAAACGGAGGAAATATTCAGATGACCAACAAGGAAAGATTTATCGAATTATTAAGAAGCACCAAGAGAGAAGGAATCGAGAGGCTCATCGACTTCCTGGAGAAGACCGACTTCTTCACAGCACCGGCATCAACCAGATTCCACTCCAGCTACGAAGGAGGACTGCTACAGCATTCGCTCAATGTTTACGACTGCCTGGCTGGCCTCGGAACCACGACCGGAGATGTTCAGGAATTCCAGACTGCAGGCATGAGATTAGACTCCATCCCGCAGGAATCCATCATCATCGTGGCGCTGCTCCATGACCTCTGCAAAGTGAACTTTTACGCCACAGAGATGCGCTGGCGCAAGGATGCCAATAACAAGTGGGAGCAGTACCCGGTATACGCGGTCAACGACAGAAACCCATACGGCCACGGCGAGAAATCAGTCATGATGGCGTCAGAGTTCATCCACCTGACCATGGAGGAACGATATGCGATCAGATGGCACATGGGAATGAGCGAGGCCAATATCATCCAGACATACTGCCAGGCCGCAGAGAAATACCCGCTGGTATTATTCACGCACATGGCAGACCAGATGGCCACAAGCTACCTGGAGACCAACACCGGAAATAAGAAACCGGAAGACATCTACCTCGGAACGGAACCGGCAGCGCAGGATCCGGAAGAATTCGCAGAGGCAGAGCCTATCTAACAGGAGGGCAGCCATGAACACAGAAAGAGACGACAAAGAGCAGATCGAGGCCATCAGAAAGATGATGGCCGAAAAGGAGGAAAAGAAGCGTGCTAGAGAAATACGAAAAGGACTTCGACGAAAACGAATTCATGCGTTCCTTCATGGAAAGAAAGCAGATAAGCACTAAGAAGCAGGCGCTGGCTGAGCTTCGGAAGCTGATCAAGAAGGAAGGATACTATCAGACGAAAATCAAGGAAGCTCTGAAGAAGCGATATCCGGACGCCTTCGTGGCCAAGATCTCCCAGGGAGCATACAGCCAGGCAGGCATCCCGGACGTCATGTTCATAAAGGACGGTCACTACTTCGGATTTGAGGTTAAGCGTCCAGTCGTCGGAATCAGATCCAAACTGCAGGAGCAGACAGCCAGGATGATCCAGGCCGCAGGCGGAACCGCAGTGTTCGTCTGCTGGCCAGAGGAAGCAATCAGAGAGGTGGAAGAATATGAAAAGAGCCAAAGATAAATACATGATCAACCGCACCAAATACAAAGACATCAAGAGATACGACCATCAGCAGATGGAGGACTTTCTGACAGACGTCTACAAGAACGGATACGCAGACGGAAAGGAATCCGTGACCGGAGTGGAACTTCAGGACGTGGAAAAAGCGCTGCAGGATGTCAAGGGCATCGGGCCGGTCGTGTGGAACAGAATCAAGGAACGCCTGGCCGAGCTTTTCAGGAAGGAGCAACCATGAAAGAGCTAACAACCGAAGAATTGAAACAGATGGCAGGACAGCCAGTGTGGTGCCCGGAGGAAGAAGCATACGGAATCGTGATGTGCGATAAGATCGGACAATGGGCCGGGATCCCATTCTTGCACGGAGTCTGGTACAGCGACGATGATGGAGTAGGCGTGGAATTCAACCACAACATCATCGGAAGAAAGCTGAAGTGCTTCAGAATTGAGGACAGGAAAGAGATCGCCATGCCACTGCAGAACAAAGAGATCGGCTTCGGAGACCGGACGCTGGCATGCCCGAACTGCGGTCAGAGTGCCATAGTGAATCCGTTCAGAAAAGGCAGAGAGATCTATCCATACTGCCCATGGTGCGGCCAGAAGCTAAAGGAGGCAGAGGATGAGCAGACAGAGTAGAGAATTGAAGAAGCAGCAGGAAAGAGCCGAGAAGTACGGATGCGACGGAAGATGCTACTGGAGCACCGGAATGTGCCCAAGCGTCGAGATCTGCGACGAAACCAGAGTCGGAGAGGCCATCGCAACGGCAATCGGGCTAATCACAGTCTTAGCAATGATAGCCACGGTTCCAATCATCGTGATCGGCGGAGCAATCATGCTGATCTGGTCAATATTTGCAGGATAAGGAGGAAAAGGAATGGAGAACGATAAAATTCACGACTACACAGATGCATACCTGGAAAGCTACCTGAGAGCGCTGGACAAGACGCACAATCCAGATCTGGCCATTCAGACAGCGATGGGTGTCACTATGGTTTTAAGAATGATCGATGCGCAGAACGAACCGAAGCAGCCAGCGCAGCCGCAGATCAATCCAATGGCGGCGCTCTTTGGAGCTATGATGCAACAAGCAGCGAAGAACCAGCAAGAGGAAGGCAATCCAGAAGGCAGCGAGATCGAGAGCGACGACGATGAATAAGTCGGAAAAATACAGTGAAATCATTCTCCTGGGGCAGATGCTCCAGGAGAGAAAGATCGAGCATGAGCAGCACGACCTATACGACGGATATCAGATCACAGTCCCGCTGCCGGAACCAACGAAGGAAATATCCGTCATAGAGCACCAGTGCAGCTACGGAAGCATCATGAATTTATTAGAGATATGGGCCGACGGATCGATTCAAGGATACCTGTCGGCAAAGCAGACGCTAAGAATCATCGAGCGCATAAAAGCCAGGGAATCTCCCCGGTAACAGGCTCGGAAATCAAAGAAAAGGAGAGAAATGCGATGCAGGAAATCAACGAAGAATTGGAGAACGATAGATCAGTATTAGAATGGATGCTCGGCCAGTACGTCCGAGCGAAACGCCGAAAAAAGCAGCTAGAGGTCCGGCTTCTTGAGATCAATGCCGAGCGTGACTCTCCGATCGGAGGACAGGGATACGATCCACTGCCAAGAAGTGGAGGCAACAACGAAGGCGCAGCCGGAATCCTTATGAAGCTGGCCGACATCGAAGACAGAATCTACGAGCAGAAAGCCAAGGCCGATAAATCCATGGTCAACGTGGCCACAATCCTGAATTTTTTACCGGAGGAATCTATGGAGCGCGAGATTTGCGAGCTCCGCCACCTCGATGGTCATGAATGGGGAGAGATCGCAGAGGGAATCCCGATGTCAAAAAGCCAGTGCCACAGAATCCACAAGGCCGCCATGTACGAGCTCCTGGAATTTAACTACGTGAAAGAACTCGTCACGGAGAACCGGGAATCGTATGAATATTACATCGAGAAAAAAGAGGAAGCCCGATACCGCCGCGAAAATCAGGCCAGGAAAAATGCCGGAAAATAAAACCCGGAAAAATATCCGGGAAATTTTCTCCGGAAAAATCTCCGCGAAAAAATCCGGACTTTGAAGCCCGGAAAATCTGGCCGGAAATTTTAAGGCGAAAACAAAGCCCGAAAAAAGCCTGGAAATACATAGCCGAAAAAACAGGCGAAAATAAAGCGCTTTTTCAGAGGCCCATATAAGGCCCGAAATACAAGGCCGCAAAATAGGCCCATATAGCAGGGGCTTATACGAGGCCTATACACAAGGCCACGGCACAAGCCCAGTCCACAGGGCAGGCATAGCAGGCCCACACACCAGGGAGCAGGGCAGAGCACAGCCCCACAGCACCAGGCCACAGGGACACAGGCAGGCCAGGAGGCAGGGCACACAGCAAGGCCAGGCTCACGCACACACCCAGCAGTCACGCGCGCAGCACGCACAGCACAGGGCAGCCAGGGCACCAAGGCAAGCAGCACACCTGCATTAGATGAAAGATGCGACACCATGCACCACTTGCATGTGATATAGTAGTAGCATCGAGGCAGGCGGATGAGAGAGGCAGACGCACCAAGGCATAGAGCGAATATTCCGCAATCTAAACAAATAGAAGCAGCACCACATCGAAAGAGATCAGCACAAGAGCTGGTCTCTTTTGCTTTGTCAGTAATGCACAAATCGTAGGTACTACTTTTGTTTAATTTTACAGCGGGGCGAGGAAGGCCCGATGCTTTCCCGGATATGACCTTAATTTTTTTTCGCATTTCGTTACGCCCAGCCCGGTACATCAAGGAATTTATAACAGATTGGAGGCAGACCGGATGACAACAGAAATGAAAATGGAGACACGAAGCCTGGCCAGCTTGCGCCCGGCGGAATACAACCCAAGAGTCCAACTGCAGCCAGCCGATCCAGAATATCAGAACATCAAGCGCAGTATTGAAACCTTCGGATACGTGGATCCAATCATCGTAAACCAGGACGGAACCATCATCGGAGGTCACCAGCGCTACAACGTCATGAAAGACCTCGGATACACCGAAGCGCAGGTCGTCGTGGTCAATCTGGACAAGAACAATGAGAAGGCGCTCAACATTGCGCTGAACAAAATCACCGGAGAATGGGATGAGATCAAGCTGAAAGACCTGCTGCTCGACCTCGATCTCAATGATTACGATCTGACAGCGACCGGCTTCAGTTCCAAAGAGGTCGAAGACCTCGTGATCCGGCTCGACAAGGACGTGGAAGCCGAAGATGACGACTTCGATGCCGACGCAGACTATGAATCCATCGAGGAACCGGTCACCCAGCGCGGAGACATCTGGATCCTGGGAGACCACAGACTCATGTGTGGAGATTCCACCGACCTCGGCGACGTCAACACTCTGATGGGCGGCGAGGAAGCAGACCTCGTGATCACGGATCCGCCGTACAACGTCAACTACAAGGACGGATCCATCAAAAACGACAACATGGACGAGGGATCCTTCGAGGATTTCCTTCAGAACGCATTCCTGGCAATGTTCGAGAACATGAAGCCAGGAGCCGCAGCGTACATGTTCCACGCAGACAGTGAAGGCCTGGCGTTCCGGCGCGCATTCAGAGATGCCGGATTCAAGCTGGCAGAATGTCTGATATGGGAAAAGAACTCCTTCGTGCTCGGCCGCCAGGATTACCAGTGGCGCCACGAACCAATCCTCTACGGATGGAAGGAAGGCGCTGCGCATTACTTCATCGACGACCGAAGCCAGGACACAATCCTCCTGGAGGACGAACTCGACCTGGAATCCATGAAGAAGGAAGACCTGATCACATACATCAATCAGATCATCGCCCAGTACAAAGACCAGACTACCGTCCTCTTTGAGAAGAAGCCGACAAAGAACGACGTGCATCCAACAATGAAGCCGGTAAACCTGGTCGGAAGACTGATGCGGAACTCCAGCAAGCCAGGATGGAACGTCCTCGATTTATTCGGAGGCAGCGGATCCACACTCATGGCAGCAGAGCAGATCGGCCGCCGGGCGTTTCTGATGGAGCTTGATGAGAAGTTCTGCGACGTAATCGTCCATCGATGGGAAGAATTCACAGGAAAGAAGGCTGTAAGAGCCGGGAAGTTGGAGGTGAGCCTATGATGAACCAATACGAAATCATGGCCGAAATTTTGCGGGGGGGTACGCTCAGATGAGTGATGGAGAAGTAAAAGGCAGCTTTTATCGGACAGAGATCATCGCGCAGCTTTTCGGAGTGACCGTCCGCCGCGTGCAGCAGCTCACCCAAGAAGGCATCATATCCACCACCAAGATCCTGGAAGATGGAAAGAGCGTCCGAAGATACGACCTCGTGCCTACGATCCAGGCATACGTCAAATACCTATCGGACAAGGCATACGGAAAGCAGCACCGTACCGATAAGGAGATCGAGCTCAGGGAACAGAAGATGCAGGCCGACATCGCCCTGAAGGAGAGCCAAGGAGAACTGCATAGATTGAAGACCGAGATAGCAGCCGGTCAGTACATCAGCGTAGAAGAAGTAAAACTCGACTACGCTAAATTTTTTGTTGTATTTAAAAAATTCGCTATGAGCATACCGGCCAGGGTAACCGGGATGCTTTCAGGACAGATGGAACCGTCTGAACTGAGGCGATGCGAAAAGGAGATAGCCGCGGAAGTAAACAGACTGCTCGGAGCGTTTGTCATTGCCGGAATAGTGGGACCAGAGGATGTGAAGAAAGATGGCACCCTTAAAGAAGAAAAGAATACAGATTCGTAAATTTCCAGTCACACAATACCAGGCAGACGCACTCAAACAGCTCTGCCCGCCTGAGAACATAACCGTTTCAGAGTGGGCAGAAAACTACAGAGTCCTAGACTCCAAGACATCCGCCCTCCCAGGACCATGGCGAAATGACAAGACGCCGTACCTGAAGGAGATCATGGATGAGCTCATCAATTACGACACGGAAAGAATTATCTTCGTAAAACCGACACAGGTCGGAGGAACCGAAGCCCTTCAGAACATGCTCGGATACGTTATCCAGCAGGATCCATCCCCGACCATGATCGTCTACCCAACAGACATCCTGGCCAAGAGTATCAGCGAGAACCGACTGGAACCAATGATCATGGCAACCAGGACGCTGAAATCGCTTTACAACAAAAACGAATCATCGCAGCTGGAGCTGCAATTTGATGGAATGTACCTGTCGCTGGCCGGATCCAACTCGCCATCGTCCCTGGCATCGAAGGCGATCAAGTACCTGTTCTTGGATGAGGTGGACAAATACCCAGGATCATCCAAGAAAGAGTCGGATCCAATCTCACTGGCGATGGAGAGAACCAAGACCTTCCGAAACAGGAAGATCTACATGACGTCAACACCAACTCTGACCACCGGCCATATTTGGAAAGCACTCATGGATGCGGATATCGAAAAGCATTACTTCATACCGTGCCCGCACTGCGGATCCATGATAGAGCTCACGTTTCAGAATTTGAAGTTCCCGTCCGGTGACGACCTGAGCAACCAGGACAGAGCCGACATGGCGGTCTACCGGTGCCAGGAATGCGGTGGAGACATCACAGACCAAGACAAGGAACAGATGCTCCGGTACGGAGAATGGAAGACCGTGCGCGAGAATTCAAAGTACAACCGCAAGGTAGGATTTTGGATCAACACACTTTATAGTCCGTTCGTCCGATTTTCAGAAATCGTGAAAGAATTCCTGGATAGCAAGGACGATCCGGACAAGCTGCAGAACTTCACGAACTCATGGCTCGCAGAACCATGGGAAGACACCAAGCTGAAGACATCGGCCGACACCGTACTGGAACGCCAGACAGAGCGGCCGGAATTCACAGCACCAAGCTGGACGAAGTTCCTGACCGCGGGAGTGGACGTTCAGGAGACGTCGCTCTACTGGACCATCCGAGCGTGGGGCAGTTACATCACGAGCCAGAACATCGCACACGGCCAGGCGTTATCCTTCCAGGACATCGAGCAGATCATGAATACGCCGTACTTCACAGAAGACGGAGACCAGCTGATCGTGGCATTATGCCTGATCGACTCCGGATACGACGCAGACAGCACGTATGACTTCTGCGCCCTGAATTCAGAATGGGCGCTGCCGGTCAAGGGTTCCAACAACCCGATGCTGTCACACTTCAAGCTATCGAAGATCAACAAGCAAGGAAGCCAGGCATACGGAATGAACCTGGTGCTGGTTGATGGCGACAAGTACAAGGACATGATCGCCGGTCGAATGAAGAAGCCGAACGGCCGCGGAAGCTGGATGGTCTTTGAAGGATGCGACAGAGAATACGCCGAGCAGGTAACTGCAGAGCACAAGGTCAATGTCAAATCCGGAAACCGAACCGTTCAGAGATGGGTACCAAAGCGCAGCCACATCGACAACCACTACCTGGATGCAGAGGTATATGCGCTGGCAGCAGCTGATATCTCCGGAGTCAGAACGCTACACCTGCAGGACGAAGCTGAAGCCAAAGCCAAGGCGGAGCGTCCGGAGGAAGCATACGCTCCGGAGGAAACATGGATCAAGCAAAACGAGAACTGGATATAGGAGGAACGACATGAGTGAAGAAAGCAAAGAGCTCGACGGTAACGTCAGCACCGTCGAGCTGCTCGGAGAAGTCAAAACAGCAATCCGAAAAATTCTGATCGGCGGCCAGTCTTATCAGATCGGTAGCCGTAAGCTGACAAGAGCCGACCTCTACCAGCTCAGGAAGCTGAAAGAGGAACTGGAAGCAGAGATAGCCGCAGAGGGCGACACCAGTCTCCTGGACAACACATACGTCGCCTTTTTTGATGGGAGGTGATGGATCAAATGAGCTGGCTAGATAACGTCGTCGCATGGATCAGCCCGGAAGCGGGAGCAAAGCGTGCGGCATGGCGTGCAACGTACAACGAACTGCGTAACTATGACGCAGGCAATAACTCCAGACTGAATGCAGGATGGAGAGCGGCAAACTACTCCGCAGAAATGACGGACAGAACGTCCAGAGACACCATCAGAGCCAGAGCGCGAGACCTGGAAAGAAACTCCGACATCGCGAATTCACTGATATCAGCATACAAGCGAAACGTCATCGGCGCAGGATATAACCTGCAGGCCAAGACGAAGAACGCAAAGCTGAATGCAGACATCGAGAAGCTCTGGAAAAAATGGTGCAAGGCAAGGAACTGCGACGTGACCGGAACGCAGACCTTGAACCAGATACTCCGAATGGCAGTGACTAGGAAGAAGGTGGATGGAGGAATTCTATTCGTGAAGGTTTACACCAACGACGGAATGATCCCGTTCAAACTTCAGATGATCGAGGTTGATGAGCTCGACACTCTCCAGGTTGGAGAGACAGCCGGAGGAAACCGAATCGTCGGAGGTATTGAGTACAACAAGTACAACAGACCGGTCGCATATTGGATCAGGCAGTACGGCATCGACGGATTCTCACTGGAGAAGCCAAGAAGAATCGATGCAAACGATGTGATTTTTTATTACACGAAGCGCCGCCCTTCTCAGATCAGAGAAATGTCCGATATGAGCCAGACAGCAACCAGAATCCGTGACACAAACGAATTCATGACTGCAGTATCCGTCAAGGAACGAATCGCAGCCTGCCTGTCTGTTTTCATAAAAAAGCAGCTGCCGACAGTCGGCATCGGAAGAAATGCAGCGACGGAAAACGTCGGAAAGCATGAGTACGATGGAAAGACGCTGACACCCGGAATGATCAAAGAGCTCAATGCCGGAGATGAAGTCCAGATCGTAAATCCGACCGGCCAGGGAAGCGATGCTACATCCTTCACGAAGCTGCAGCAGCGTATGATCGGAGCAGGTCAGGGACTCTCATATGAGGCGACATCCCGCGACATGAGCGAGACCAACTACGCATCCGCAAGACAGGGAGCCATCGAGGATGAGATGACCTACCAGGAGGAGGAAGAAGCAATTCTGGCCATTCTTGATGAGATTTATGAGACATTCGTGATCAGCTGCTATCTGGCAGGACTGATCAAGGTAAACAAAGACTTCTGGACAAAGAAGGATGACTACCTGGAGCACGGATGGATCAAGAGCCCCAAGAAGTGGATCGATCCACTGAAGGAATCCAGCGCAAACAAGACCGCGCTGAATACCGGCCAGAAGACGTACAAAGAGATCGCTGCCGAGAACGGCCGCGACTGGAAGCAGCAGATCGATGACAACCTGGAAGTAATCGAGTATGCGAAAAAGAAAGGCTATGACTTAGGAGGTGTGATATTCGATGGCAAACTCGGATCAGAAAAAGAAGAACCGAAGCCAGAGCCGCCAAAACCGGATGATCAAACCGGAGACGGCCAGGAGGAAGGAACCAACGATGATGACAAGGGCACACAGTCCGGAGATGGAAAAGAAGGCCAGTCAGCATCAGACGAAGGACAGGAATAGAGGCCTGAGAGAACTTAGAGGTTCGATCAGAACACTCGAAGGAGATGGCAACGAGCGAACATTCGAGCTGAGCTTCTCATCTGAAGAACCATATACAAGATGGTTCGGACAGGAGATCCTCGACCATTCAGAAGGCTGCGTCGATCTGACCAGACTGAATGAGATCGGATGCGTGCTTTTCAACCATGACTGCGACGAAGTGATCGGCAAGATCACCAAAGCGTGGATAGATAACGGACGCGGAATGGCTACAATCGAATTTGATTCAGACGAAGCGTCCGAAGTGATCTACCAGAAAGTAAAAGGCGGAACCCTCAAAGGCGTATCCGTAGGATACCTGGTAGACGACTGGGAGGAAGTAATGCCAAACGAGACCTCGACGGATGGCAGATTCATGGGACCATGCTCGATCGCTAAGAAGTGGGCGCCTTACGAGATAAGCATCGTTAGTGTCCCAGCAGATCCAACCGTAGGTGTGGGAAGGGAAATGGAGGAAAAATCCGAACCCGGAACACAGGACATCCCACTCGATATCTATGAGCGGCAACTTCAAATAAACAAAAACCGAATGGAGGTAAAAGAAAATGACGATTGAACAGATGATCGCACGTCAGCAGGAATTATTAAACGCTGCCAGATCCGCAGGTCGCAACATGACACGCGAGGAAGCCGCAGAATTTGACTCCCTGCAGAGAAGCATCGACGCAGCTAGAGCAGCTGGTGCTGGCATCGCCCATGGCGGCCAGAGTTCCACTCCTGCTGCACCAGCAAACAACACACCGGAAGGCCAGAGACAGCAGACACCTGCTGCGGGCGAAGGTGGAAACGGTGGACAGGATCCACAGAACGCACAGAGAGCCATCGAGGCAGAAAGACAGAGAATCCGCAGCATTGAGGACCTTTGTACAGAGTTCGGTCTTGATGCCAGATCTTACATCGACAACGGATCTACCGAGGAGCAGGTAAGAGCCGCAGTCCTTGAACACTTGAGAAGCCAGCACTCACCAGTAACGACCGGCACCCAGGTAACAGATACACAGGAGGATAAGTTCAGACGTGCCGCTGCTGATTCCCTCCTCATGAGAAGCGGCATGACATTAGAGCGTCCGGAAGATGGCGCCAGAAGCCTCATGGGAATGTCAATCAGAGACCTCGCCATCGAGTGTCTGCAGAGAGACGGATCCAGCGAGAGCAATCTGAACCGTAGAAGCTCTGATGAGCTTTACACAATGATGGCCAGAGGTTTCTACAATCCAGAGGCATCCTTCCCGGCAATCCTCGATCAGACAATCGAGAAGGCATACAAGGAAGGATACCGCAAGGTAGCCGTGACCTTTGATAAGTTCACAAAGAAGGGATCCCTGAAGGACTTCAAGAAGCATGACAACTACTACGTAGCTGGACCAGTCGGCGAGTTCTACGAGGTACCGGAGAACGGAGAGCTCAAGCATGACATCTTCAAAGATGACAAGCTCCCTCAGAGACAGCTGAAGACTTACGGCCGCCAGTTCACTCTTTCCAGAAAGGCATTCATCGATGACGACATCGGTCTCGTGACAAGCCTCCCGGCGAGATATGCAGCCGCAGCAAGAAAGACCATCAACAAGCAGGTATACCAGATCCTGATCAACAACTCCAATATTTACGACGGAGCTGCACTCTTTGGCAAGGAGCACAAGAACCTCCTCGCATCCGGTACCGGAGTAACACAGGAAGCAATGCAGACCATGATCATGGCACTGGCAAACCAGAAGGATCAGTTCGGAGAGAGCATCATCATCAATCCGGCAACCATCGTCGTACCTTCAGGAATGAAGTTCGACATGTACACGCTCTTCTTCAGTCCGACAATTAACACAAGCGACAACACCCAGGCAGTGAACCCACTCTACCAGTACAGAGACAGCATCGAGGTGGTCGAGGATCCGACAATCAACGCATTGTGCGGCGGCCTTGGAAACGTGATGCCATGGTTCCTGATTGGCGATCCTGGAGACACAGACTTCATCGAGGTCGACTACCTGAACGGTCAGGAGATCCCGAACATCAGAAGAATGGAAGCTCCTGGACAGCTTGGATTTATCTGGGATATTTACCTCGACTGGGGTATCTCCGTAATGGACTACCGTGGAGCCGTAAAGAACCCAGGAATCAAGGTCGACACGAAGCTGAAGCTCGTCTAAGAGGAAGGAGGAATAAATCATGGCAACAGCAGCATTCTGGCAGAGAGGCGAGACTATCGATCGCATCAATGACACAGCAAAAACCATCCCGGCCAATACCATCCAGGCTATCGGTAAGAGAATCGGAGTCGTAGCGATGGAAGCAGCACCGGGACAGAAGTACAGCGTAAACGTCGTAGGCGTTTACAGCTTCCCAAAGAAGGCAAGCGAGGCAATCACAGCCGGAGCAGATGTCTACTGGGACAACACAAACGGAGTGATCACCGCAACAGCCGAGTCCAACATCCTCGCAGGCTACGCTATCGCAGACGCAGCCGCAGCGGACGCGGTCGTATCAATTAAGATCAACGCCTAAATGAAGCTCGTGGCAGTTTATCCGATCTTATACGGAGCACGTCAGTATGAGGTCGGAGATGAGCTTCCTGATTCAGAGATGAAGCAGACCTGGCTGGATGCCGGAACCGCCACCCTGGTAGAGGATGAGCCAGAGGCACCGGCTCCAAGAGCGCAGATGCTGACAGCTCAGCCAGGACAGATCGGAATCAGCAATAGTGGCAACGAAGATGACCTCGCTGGAAGAATCCCAAAGAGCATCGAAAGAGCCACTGATCCGGTAAAGAAACCAACCCGGAGCCGAAAAAAATGAGTTTCAAAGACGTAATCGCGTCGGACGTGCACGACACATTCATGAACGCGGATGAGTTCTCGGACATGCATGATCTCAATGGAAAGATGATGCCGGTTCAGGTAGACTCCAACGAACAGATCGAGCGTGAAAAGAGATTCAACCAGCACATGGATGGAATTTATAAAAACCAAAAACTGATCTACGTAGCAGCCACCGACTATGGTCCAATGCCGAAGCAGGGATCCCTGATCCAATTCGACAAAAGGCCATACAAGGTGGCTGATGCTATTTCAGAGGACGGTATCTATTCAATCACACTGGAGGCGAACAGAGCATGATCGAATACCAGGTAGACGAACAGATGCTGGAGGAAGTGCAGGCGAAGCTCGGAGAAATGAGCCGAAAAGCACCAACGGTAATATCGCGGGCCCTGAATAAAGTAGCAGTCACAGCGAGAGTAGATCTCGCAAATAAAGCGCAGGCGACCTACACGGTAAAATCCGGAGGCTTTAAGAAGGACATGACGATCCGGAAAGCGTCCGCAGGAAGGCTGGAAGCGGTAATTCATTCACAAGGAAGACCGCTCGACATTGATAAATTTCACGTAACAGCTCCTCAAAAAGCAGGAGCCAAGGCGAACATCATCAAAGGAAATGGCCTGAAGCAGCTGATCAAAGGAAACATCAAAGCCTTCAAAGGCAAAGGAGATCTGCACGGGAAAATATACCAGAGAGTAGGCAAGGAGAGAAAACCTATTAAAAAGCTGAAATCCAACTCAATCCCGAAAATGATCGGTAACGAGGAAAAGGTATACGGAGTCGTGAAACCATCCATCGACCGGAACCTGCAGCATTACGTGGAGCAGCAAATAGAATTACTCACAAAGTAGGAGGAAGACAATGACACCATGGGACCTTCAGAAATCGCTAATCGCCGAAATCGAGGAACTCCTGGCGCAGATGCAGCTGAAAAATGCTGCAGGAGAGGACGTGGTCGGAGTAAAAGGCTACGAACAGAGACTGCCGGAGATCACAGACGATGAGGAAGACCAGTCGCAGTTCTTCCCTTACTTCATCGTGAGAATCGAAGAAGGCAACACACCGACGGACGATGAGCCATGGCTCGTCGGAGCCACGGTATTATTCGGAATTTGTGACTACGACAAAGAAACGAACGGACACAGAACCATCCTGGAGATGATCACAAAGATTACAAACCGGTTCCTGGAAAGACCGCTCCTGGATAGCAAATTCAGAGCAAACCAGAACGTGAGCTTTGCACTTCAGGATGAGGACACGTATCCGTTTTACTTCGGAGCCATAGATATCAAATTCTACGTACCAAAAATAGGAAGGAGCGATGACTGGTCATGAGCGAATCAGTAAAGGCGCCGGAGACAAAGGCACCGGCAAAAAAGACACAGGCAGTGACGGAGGCAAAGACTGAAGCAGTCCTCTACGTAGGACCAACAATCAGCGGAATCGCCATCACCGGCACAGTCTACACGACAATCCCGGAGGCAGCGAAAGCAGCCAAAGCGGATGCACCAATGATCCTGAACCTTTTCATTCCAATCAGAGAATACGGCGAGGCCGAGAGAATGATCAGAGAAAAGAGAGGATACGTATACAGCGCTTACGCAGAAGCGCAGAAATTCAAACTTGAAAGAGGAGGTAAGAACTAATGAGCATCAGACATGGAGTTTACATCCAGGAAGAAGCTACAGCCGTTCAGGTACCAAAGACCGGCAACAGCTCCGTCCAGGTAGTCGTCGGAACAGCTCCGGTCAATATGGCCGAGAATCCAAGCGAAGCCGTGAACGTTCCAATTCTTGCGAATTCAGGAACTGAAGCCATGGCAGCACTCGGATATTCCGTAGACTTTAAGAATTTCACACTTTGCCAGACGATGTTCGCAACATCAAACCTGTTCCAGGTTAGTCCGGTCGTTTACATCAACGTTCTGGATCCGGCAAAGCACAACAAGGAACTCGCAGAGGCAGAGTACCAGGTAAACCAGAAGCAGGCAGTGATCGAGAAAGAAGGCATCATCCTCGAAGGGCTCACCGTCAAGAATTCAACCGGCGATACAGAGCTCAAGGCTGGCGAGGATTACAGTGCCGCATTTGACAGCACAACTGGATTCCTCACAATCACAATGCTCGCAGGCGGAAAAGGCGCAGCAGCAACAGCCATCAAGGTAAGCGGAAAAGTCATCGATCCGTCCAAGGTTACGAAAGAGGACGTCATCGGAGCCGTGGATCCATCCACAGGAGCTGAGACAGGAGCGCAGGTCATTAGACAGGTATACCCAAGACTCGGCATCGTTCCGGGACTCATTCTCGCACCAGGCTGGTCACAGATTCCGGAGGTCGGTCTTGCACTTGCAGCCAAGGCGGCCAAGATCAATGGCGTATACAGTGCAATGGCACTTCTTGACCTTGATACAGCCAAGGCAAAGAAATACACAGACACCAAGAGCGTGAAAGAGGAATCCGGATACACAAGCCCATTCTGCTATCCGCTCTGGCCATGCGACAGAGTCGGCGAGTACATTCTCGCAAAATCTGCAGTGGCAGGAGCCATGATCCAGTACATGGCATCAGACAACGAGGACGTACCAAACCAGTCACCGTCCAACCATTTACTCGGAGTCGGAGGCCAGTGCCTCGAAGATGGAACGGAAGTATATCTCGACCAGGACCAGGCAAACACGGTCAACGGCTACGGCGTAACCACAGCGATCAACCAGAACGGCTATCGCTTATGGGGTAACTACACCGGAGCGTATCCAGCGAGCTCAGACGCGAAAGATATCTGGTTCGCAGTTCGCCGCATGTTCAGCTGGCAGGGAAATAACTTCATTCAGACATACTTCGATGAAGTCGACGATCCGATGAACAACGTCCTGGTTCAGAGCGTAGTGGACAGCGAGAACATCCGCTGCAGCGCATACGCACCTAAATACTGGGCCGGAGCTTCCATCGAATACAAGTCAGATGACAATCCAAAGACTGCCATCCTGGCCGGAACGATGAAGTTCAGACAGCACATTGCACCGTACACACCAGCGCAGGAAATCGTGGACATCATCGACTACGATACAGACACGCTGGCAGCAGCAGTAGGAGGTAACTAATTATGGCAAGCATTATTCCTGAAGTATTAAACCACTTCAACATTTATAACGGCGCCAATGCCCTCGTCGGAGTATCCGGCGAGGTGGAGCTTCCGGAGCTTGAAGCCATCACGGATACCGTGGAAGGCACCGGAGTGCTCGGCGAGATCGAGGATCCGGTAACTGGACAGTTCTCCAGCGCCACAATCAAGATCCCATTCGCAGTTTTATACAGCGACATGTTCTCCATCGTAAACACCACAGAGCCGCCGCTCCTGACACTCAGAGGATCTATGCAGTGCACGGATCCAAAGACCGGAGCAACCGGATACTACCCGATCAGAGTCGTGGTACGAGGCAAAGCCAAGACAACCACACTCGGCAAGGTAGCCAAAGGAAAGAAGATGGAATCAGAGGTCGAGCTTGAGATTTTATACATCAAAGTAGAGATCAACAACGCCGTCGTTTTGGAGCTCGACAAACTGAACTTCGTATTCGTATTAAACGGAAAAGACATGCTGGCGCAGATCAGAAGCCAGTGCTAGATAACAGGAGGAACGCAAAATGAGTGAAAAAGTCACAGAAATCAACAAGCCAGAAGACAACGAGATGAAGCTCAAGCTCAGCAGAGAGTATGACTTCGAAGGACAGAAGATCTGCGAGATCGACCTCAGCGGGCTCGACAATTTGACTGCTGCAGATATGATCCAGGCCAACAAGGTCCTCACAAACAACGGAACCGTGTCGGTTCTTCCAGAGACAACTCTGGAATACGACCTCATCATCGCAGCCGGAGCTTTGAAGATGCCGATCGAGTTCTTTAAGCAGCTGAAGCCAAAGGACGCCCTGGCGCTCAAGAACAGAGTGACATCTTTTTTATTCGGCGAGGAATAAATCCTGCGGACTTCTCAGAGTTGCGGAAATGCTGTCTAACCCTGTCGCTGAACCTCAGCACAGGGTTAGATTATTTTTTGCAAATGAACATCTTTGACCTTATTGATTTATGCGCCGATTTGAAGGAGGTGACACCTAAGAAATGAGCGAATTCGAAGTAGCGATTAAGATCGCCGGAAAATTAGATAAATCGCTGCAGACGTCAGTCAGCAGCGCACAGAAGATGCTCGGCAGCCTTGGAAAAGGCGGCCTGTCTTCCGCATTAACCGGTATCGGAAATGTAATGGAAAGTACCGGAAAAGCGCTCACCACAGGAGTCACGATGCCGGTAATCGCGCTCGGTGCCACATCCGTGAAGGAGTTCGGATCCGTAGATAAGTCCATGAAGCTCGTCCAGGCAACCATGGGATCAACAGACGCCCAGGCCAAACAGCTCGAATCAACAATGAAAAAAGCAGCGGCAAATTCCGTATTCGGAATGCAGGACGCAGCAGACGCAACGCTGAACTTCGCACGCCAGGGTTTCAATGCAAAGCAGGCAGGAGACATGCTGACGCCCGCGCTGAACCTGGCAGCAGGAACGGCGACGGATTTATCAGTCGTAACCGGCGGCCTCGGAAACGCCCTGAAGATGTTCGGCAAGGACTCGAACTACGCAGCGACAGCAGCAGATATCCTATCGACAGCCCAGGCGCAGGCCAACACGACTGTCACGGATTTATTCGACGCCATGGCAACAGCAGGACCGATCTGCAGCTCAGTCGGATGGTCAATGTCCGATCTGGCCGCAATTACTGATATCTTCGGCGATGCCGGAATCAGTGGTGCTGAAGGAGCCACGGCACTGAAAACAGGTCTGGCCAGATTAGCAAGTCCGGCCAAAGACGGAGCTACCTGGATTAAAAAACTAGGCCTGGAGATATTCAATTCAGATGGATCCATGAAAAGCATGGTCGACGTGCAGAAGCAGCTGCATGATAGCTTTCAGGGCTTAACCAGCCAGGAACAGATGAGTGCGGCGGCCGCAATCTTCGGAAAGAACCAGATGGCCAAGTGGATGACGCTGATCAATGCATCACCGGATCAGGTACAGAAATACGCAAGCTCGCTGGAAGGAGCGGCCGGAAGCTCGCAGAAGATGGCAGACGCACTCCTATCCGGAATGGGTGGATCCCTGGAAAAACTGAATTCATCCTTTGACGTTATGAAATATACGGTCGGAGGAATCGCCAGCGAAGTCCTGAAGCCTTTCGTGGACAATTTGACCGGGCTAATTGACAAGTTCAACAATCTGGATCCGTCGATGCAGAAGAACATCGTGAAATGGGTAGGCATTGCAGCCGCAGCTGGACCAGTCCTGCTGATCGGCGGTCGACTGTTCAAAGTGGCCGGATCCCTGGTGGGAACATTCGGCAAGGTTGGAAAAGCGATCGGAAGCATCGGAAAGAAAACTAAAGGCATGAGCGCACCGCTCAAAGAGGGAAGCAGCGTAATGTCCGCAGCAGCCAAGAATGCGCTCGGATTCGGAATCGGATTCGCAGCCGCAGCCGCAGGCGTGTGGATATTAGTAAAAGCAGCCAAGGAACTCGCTGCAGCGGGACCAGGAGCGCAGATAGCAACCGTCCTGATGGCCGGAGGCATTATCGCATTGATGGCAGTAGCAGCGCAGCTTGCACCGAAGCTGCAGGCAGGCACGCAAGGTCTCCTGGCATTCGGAGGTGCAATCTTAATGGCCGGAGCCGGTATGAGTTTGATGGCAATGGCAGCAACACAGGTGGCAGCCGCAGGACCGATGGCGTTCGCAAGCCTGGCACTTATGGAAGGCGGCATCATTGCATTATTGGCAGTAGCCGGAGCAATGGGACCACAGCTCGCCGGAGCATCTGCAGGACTTCTCGCATTTGGTGGAGCAGTTCTGATGGCAGCAGCCGGAATGAGTCTCATGGCGATGGCAGCAACACAGGTAGCGGCAGCCGGACCGATGGCAATCGCAGCTCTCACAATCATGGAAGTAGGAATGATCGCAATGATGGCAGTAGCCGGAGCGCTCGGACCTGCACTCACAGCAGCATCAGTCGGACTGATTGCGTTCGGAGCTTCTATCGTTCTGGCGGCAACAGGATGCCTGATCATGGTCCAGGCGGCGACACAGATCGCAAGCGCAGGACCGGCAGCACAGATCGCCCTCGCACTCTTAGCGGCGGGACTGATCGCATTCGGAGCAGTAGCCGGAGCAATGGCGCCAATACTCCTGGCAGGAGCTGCAGCAATCGCAGCGCTTGGAGCAGCGCTCACATTAGTGGCAACAGCAGCCATGCTAGGAGCAACAGCACTGGCCATTATATCGGTATCGCTTCCACTTTTATCAACATACGGAGCGACCGGAGCATCGGCAATCCTGACACTCAGCGGAGCACTAACCGCATTCGCGGCATCTGCGGCGGTATGCGGAGCTGGAGCATTAGCAGCTGCCGCAGGACTTCTCGCGATGGCGGCCGGAGCATTGGCAGCCGGAGCGGGCGTTTTAATGGTTGGAGCTGGAGCCGTGGTACTTGCTGCAGCAATCGCAATGATCGCAGCCGGAGCAACAGCCAGCATGGCTTCATTTATGCTTTTAGCAACAATGGTCCGCTTGTTCGGAACTGCAGCACTATCAGCGACAGCACCAATCCTGGCACTCACAGCGGCAATGCTGCCATTCGCGGCGGCCGCACTTGCAATGGCAGCCGGAGCAACAGCAGGAGGCGCAGCTCTTCTGATATTAGCAGCCGGAGCATTAGCCGCATCAGTCGGCATGGTACCACTTGCAGCAGCCCTGGCACTTGCAGCAGCATCCGTGGAGATCATCGGAGCCAGTGCAAAGACAGCCGGATCGGCGCTTAAATCAATGGCCAAAGGTGCAACAGGAACCGCGGCCAAGATGGCAATCATAGCTGCAGGAGCCGCACCACTCGCGGCAGCCCTGGCACCACTCGCAGTCGCAGCGGCAGCAGCGGCAGCGGCAGTCCTAGCCTTAGCGGCAGGAAGTACAGCGGCAGCAGCGGCAATCATGCTCCTGGCAGCGGGAATCACAATGACAGCCGGAGCGCTGACGCTTTGCAGTGCATCGATAACAGCATTCAAGGCAAGCGCGGCAGGAATCAACGCAGTGGCAACACCAACAGCTGCAGCATTTATAAGGATGGCAGTGGCAGTGGCACCGTTCACAGCGGCGATCACAGCGCTGGCAGGACCGATGATGGCAACATCAGCATCCATGGTCGTATTTGCAGGAGGCATCACAGTAGCGGCAGCTTCAGCAACCGCGCTGGCCGTATCCCTGCGGTCGACAATGGCAACACTTGGAACGCTCGGAGCTTTAACCACAGTAGCCATGAATATGGTCACAGTGGCCATCAGAAACTCCATGACACAGTCGAACCAGGCCGTGGTAACCGGAATCACCGTGATGCGGACAACAACGCAGACCGGAATGACAACCATCGTGGCCGTGACCAGAAACGGCATGACCATGTTCGTGGTGGCGGTCAGAACAGGCGGAAGCCAGGCAGTGGCAGCATGCAGAAGCACAAGCAGCCAGATGGTCGGAGCTTTCTCCGGACTTTCAGGAAGCATGTACAGCGCCGGATCATTCGCGATGGCCGGACTCAGGAATGGTATCGCAGCCGGTGGAGCTGCAGCGATCGCCCAGGCGAGAAGCATAGCCAACCAGGTAGCAGCAACCGTCAACAGCGCTCTGAAGATTCACTCTCCATCAAGAGTCCTGGATCAATCAGGACAGTACGCAGGCCAAGGTCTCGCAGGAGGTATCCAGAAGACCGGAGCACTCGTTCAGAAGGCAGCCAACGAATCACTCGCGCAGCCAGTAATGAACGCAGGATCCAAGACGCTGGAGGCTCCACAGTTCGAGAACCGGTCGAGCGTGATCGGAGACACCGTGAGCGCATTTACTGGACAGAAGCAGTCCGGGAATGGTAACAGCAATGAATCTGCAAGCCAGCAGTTCGTATTCAGTCCAACGTACCGATTCGAGGCGGGCACACCGTCCAAGGAGGACATGGTAGAGGCGAACAGAATGAGCCAGGCAGAATTTAAGAAAATGATGAAAGAATACCTGCGTACGGAAGGCCGCCGGGCATTCGCATAGAAAGGAGGATATAAGTGGCGAACGTTTACTACACAGAAGCAGGAGACACATGGGACAAGATCGCATACGACCAGTATGGATCCGAAAAATTCATGCAACAGCTAATCCTGGCAAACTGGGACAAACTGGACGTGCTTGTATTCTCCGACGGGGAGGAAATCATCCTCCCCGATATCCCCGAAGATGAACTCAATGACACACCGGTATGGAGATCTGATTCAGACAGAGACGATGGAATACCGGCGGCAGATGAAGACGAATCGGAGGTGGAGTAATGGCAGAAGCAAGACGCGTGATCCCGGATATAGACTTCAATGGGAAAAGCGCAAAGAAGTCGCTGGACGGTCTCACGGAGCAGATCGAATACGACGACGTGGCATCCGGAGCCAGTGACACGCTCTCCATTCAGGTCTTCAACAAAGACATGAAATTCTTAAAAGGCTGGCTGCCGAAGAAGGGAGACCGGATCACGGCCAGCCTCACCTTTAAGAATTGGACCAAAGAGGGAGCAGACAAAAAGCTATCATGCGGAGACTTTCTCCTGGATGAGATGAAGATGACCGGAGGTCCGCTCGTGGCCACGCTTGGAGGAATATCAATCCCGACAAACTCGGCCATCAAATCAACTAACAGGACAAAGACCTGGAAGAAAGTCAGCATTAAGCAGATCGCCCAGGAGATCGCAAAGAGATACGGTCTGAAGCTCATCTTTGATGGACCGAACTACACCATCAAATCCATAGAGCAGACAGACAAAAGCGACAGCTCATTTTTATATGATTTGTGCAAGGATTACGGTCTCGGAATGAAAGTCTACAAGAGCAAAATCGTGATATGGGGAAAAAGCAAGTACGAAGGCAAAAAAGCCACGGCAACCATAAAGCGTGCAGACTTCATCGGGGACGACTGGGACTACACGGACACGCTGGAAGGCACGTACACCGGAGCCCGGACGTCATATAAAAAGGGCAATGACAGCAAGGAAATCAGTATCTATGTCGGACTGGTTGGAGAAAAAGCAAAAGGAGCCCGGACGCTGAAAATCAGCGAGCAGAGCGACAGCGAGAACGACGCCAGATACAAGGCTGCTGCCAAGGTCAACCTGGAGAACGAAAAAGCAACCGTGCTCACAGGAACGATATTCGCAAGGCCAGAAATCGTGGCCGGAATCTGCGTAACCGTGAAAGACCTCGGCAAAGCAGACGGAAAATACTTCGTAGATGAAGTGAAGACCAAAGTATCAGACAGCGGAACCACACAAGAGATTCAGCTGCATAAGTGTCAGAAGCAGCTCAAAGGAGATCCGCCACCAGCGCCACCAGCACCACCGGCACCGGCAAAGAAGACGTACAAAGTCGGCGACATTGTAAACTTCCATGGTGGCACACATTACTACAGTTCATATCCAGGAGCACGAGGCTACAGCGCAAGAGCAGGCAGAGCAAGGATAACGCTCGGACCTGACTGCAGAGGAAACGGCCACGCACATCCATGGCACCTGATACACGTAGACAGCTCGTCGAACGTTTACGGATGGGTAGACGAGGGAACATTTGACTAGGAGGTAAATCATGGCAGACAGAACCATCAGAATCGGGAAGGTCTCGTCCGTTGATTACGGAAGCGGAATGATCAAGGTCACATATCCGGATCTCGACAATTCCGTGACCGACGACCTCCCTTATTTAACATTCAATGATGAATACAAGATGCCGAAGGTCGGAGCCAGCGTGCTGGTCGTTCATCTTTCCAACGGATCCGCGATGGGAATCGTGGCCGGAACGTACTGGAACAGCAGCCACAGACCACCGGTCAGCGGCAAAGGCGTATACAGAAAAGACCTGGCGCAGGCAATCGGTGAAGCCTTCCTGCAGTATTCAGGAAGCTCACTGCAGATTCATGCACCAGCAATCACTCTCGACGCTTCAAGGATCACACTGGCCACAAAGAGCGGAAGCATCACCGTGGCCGAAATCATCAATCACATCAAAGGATAGGAGGTATTCAGATGGCGACATACAAAGTCACAGCGAGGTCGGGGCTCCGCGTGAGAAGCAAGCCGAACGGAACCATCCTGACAGCAATGCCATGCGGAACCACAGTATCCGGAGATGGGAAAAAGCAAGGCGGATGGTACCACGTAAAATACAAAGGAAGATGGGGCTGGTCTTATGGCCAATACCTGAAAACGGTCGCAGAGAAAAAGAAGACCGTGGCCAGCATTGCGGCCAAGAAGAAACCGGCCAAAAAGCCAAAGACGAAAAAAGCTAACAGCAAAAAGAAAACAGACACCAAGAAGAAGACCGACGAATCAAAGAACCGTGCAAAAGCAAAAGGAACACTCGGCTGCTGGGGCACAGATCTGATATTCGAGGTCAATAGCAAGAAGATCCTGACAGCTAAAGATATCAAGGTATCGCAGGACTCCAGATGGACGAAGCACAACATCCTTCAGAACGTGCCGCGCGGAGAATTTAGCGGTCCGGATACAATGGGCGTCACTCTTACCATCACGCTATCTGCAGAGCATGGCGTGAAGCCAAGAAGCATGGTCGAGAAGATCCGGAAAGCCAACCGGAGCGGACAGGTGGAATACCTGGTCATTGGAGGCAAAATCATGGGCTCCAATAAAATGGCAATCACAGCGACATCGGAGGCCTGGAACACGATCTACAACAAGGGCGAGCTTGTGAAAGCTAAGATCGACGTCACATTCATGGAATATTCATAAGGGAGGGAATCTAAGTGGCTTTTATAAGAATTAATCAGATCAAAGACGCGGACGGTTCCATCGAACCGGATGAATTGGAACTGGCCAACGACATCATCGAAGCGATGATGATCACAAGAAAAGGATCTATCCCTGGAAGCCGAGGATACGGTCTGACACAGATCTTCATTGACATGCCAGGGCCGGACGCAATCAACATGATCACAGTGGAGCTCGCAGAGGCGATGGACGAATACATACCAAGCCTGGAGCTTCAGGACATAAAAGGAACCCAGGACGAAGAAGGCGTGCTGGAGCTAGATATTTACTTAGGAAGGAGGTAAAAAGAGCATGGCAATCGAACAGATCGAGAGACTCCCGGACGTCAGCTTCATCGATGACGACATCAACCTGGATGGAATCCAGAAGCAGATGTTCCAGGACTACCAGGACAAATACATGGAGGAAACCGAAGAAGAAACCGTGCTGGACAGAGGCGAACCGATCGCCCTGATCTTATACGCCTGCAGCGTGCAGATTTACCAGATGTACATGTACGTCGATAGAGCCGGAAAGCAGAACCTTCTCAAGTACGCATTCGGAGCCTTCCTGGACAACCTGGCAGCACTCAAGGGCATCGAGAGAACTGCCGCCAAGCCAGCGACCGTGACGATGCGCTTCACACTTTCAGAGGCGCAGACCGGAGCGATAGCAATCCCGGCCGGAACCAGAGTCACGGATGGCGAGGCGTACTTCACGACCGATGAGTATGCGGAGATTAAAGCAGGAGAGACCACAGTCGACGTGGCCTGCACTTCCATCGAGACCGGCGTAGATCTGAATGGAATTCATGAGGGAGCCATCCAGACACTCGTGGATCCGATCCCGTACATAGAGAGCGTGACCAACATCACGGAAACAGATGGCGGCGCGGATCCGGAGAGCGACGAATCCCTGAAGGACAGAATCTACATCGCACCGTCCCGCTATTCAACAGCAGGAACCGAGGAAGCATATATCTACTGGGTAAAGACTTACAACAGCACCATCGCAGACGTCAAGGTTTCAAGTGACAACCCAGGCGAGGTAGACATCGTATTCCTGATGGATGACGGAATCCCAAGCCAGGAGATGATCACAGGGCTGACGAAGTACATCACGGATCCGAACATCCGGCCGCTGACTGACAAGGTCGTCGTGAAGGCGCCAACAGCGGTGAATTACAGCATCAGCCTGACCTATTATATCAATTCTTCAGATTCAGGATCCGTGGCAACAATCCAGAGCGAGGTCGCCAAGGCAGTGGATAACTTCGTAACCTGGCAGCAGTCTAAGATCGGCCGAGACATCAACAGCTCGGAGCTGATCAAGAGAGTGACTGCAGCAGGAGCCAAGAGGGTAGAGATTAAGAGTCCGGTCTTTCAGAAGATCGGCGGCACTTCCATCGCGTACTGCACAAGCAAGAACGTGACATACGGAGGTGTTGAGGATGATTGATATTAGAAACGGAGAGCTCGCAGACCTCTGGCCGGATGAGACAAGTCCGGAATTTAAGAGCATAAGCTACGCGCTACACATGGCAATTATTAGAATGCTGGAAAAAGCTGCAGGCGTAGGCAGCTCCTGCGACATTGACCACCTGGCAGAATCCACGCTGGACTACCTGGCCGTGGAGATGCGAGCCATGTACTACGACCAGGGTGCAGACATCGAGACAAAGCGCTCAATCATAAAGAACACGCTCAAGTGGTACACGCAAGCCGGAACGGTCAAAGCAACAGAGGAACTGATCGCCTCGGTGTTCGGAGGCGATGCGAGACTGATCGAGTGGTTCGACTTTACCGAGCCGCCGATCGAAGCGAACACATTCGATGTGGAGACGGAGGCGCTGATGACAAAGGATATCATCAACGAGCTGACCTCAGTCATTAAAAAGGTCAAGAATTCAAAGTCCCATATTCGAAGGGTGACCGTGCTGCGAGAACTCCACTCAGCAGCAACCATGGCCACCTGCATCACAGCAATAAATGAATGCACCGTGAGCAATCACGAGATATCAGATACAGACGCAACCGAAGGAATGAACGTGGCAGCAGTCGCCGCACCGGTTACAGAGACCTACGCTCTGAACACCACAGCAGGAGACGCCCAAGCTACGGCCGGAGCATTTATCGCAAGTGCAACCGGCACCGAAGGAAGCACATACGTCCTGAATGATAATCAGGGAGCCACGGAGGCATCCGGCACCATCGATGTCGGGCCAGTTAATGCATCAGAGGAAAGCACCCACGCGCTGAATGCAGAAACCGGCAAAGCAGACCTCTCACAAAGCGAAAGAGCAGCCATGAGAGCAAACATCGACTATCAGACAACAACAGTCATAAAGGAGGAATAAATCAATGCTTATTTGGAATCCAAGTAAACTGACCACAAAAGGAAAAGCGCTCCTGGCAAAAGCCCAGGCGGGCAGATGCACAATCAAGATCACGAAGGCGCAGACCGGATCCGGTCAGTACAGCTCCGGAGAGGCAACAGACACCAGAACGTCACTCAAGGCACCAGTGCAGACACTGCCAATCCACAGCAAAGAGATCCAGAACGGAAGTACACTCGTTCTGAAGGTAGCGATCACAAATAAGACCAGCGACACGGACGTCCTGAAATCAGGATACGAAATCCGCGAGTTCGGTATTTTTGCGCAGGATCCGGACGATGGCGAAATCTTATACAGCATCGCAACCGCAAGCACCAGCGACTACATGCCAGCATACAATGGCGTGATCCCGTCCGTCATTTCCATGAGTTACTACCTGGAGGTAGCTAACGCATCAAGCGTCACAATCGTGACCGCAGGAGGCCTGGCGCTGCAGAGCGATCTGGAAGCACTGGCAGACAGAGTAACCATCATCGAACAGGCAGCCGTAAAGAAATACGGAGCCAGGAAGAAAGTCGGCCAGCAGAGCTGCGGCGCAGAGAGCTGGGAAAGACTCGGTGGAGCTGTTGGCCTTACAGCCAAGGCAGCAGTCGGAACCGGAGACGTCCAGAACGACTTCATGAAGTCGGTATATCCATACAATGCCTGCAGACCGTGCAACCTTTCAGAAGACAGAAAAGTCACCGCATACCTGGGAGACGCCAACTTCTCCTGGACCGGAGATAACGGAGACGTCATGCTGGAAATGCCGCTCTGCTACACATCCCGCTACTTTGAAACGGATAGCGACGGAGTAGAGTGGGAATACCGCTGGGTATCATCCGCACCGGTAGATGGCCTGCATGTCAACCCTGCATTCACAGACGGAAGCAGCATCAGCGACAAGATCTACATCCCGATCTTCAACGGATCCGCAGGAAAAGATGCAGCCACAGGAGCCAAGGACGTCATCCGTTCGATTGCCGGAGCGACACCGCTCACAGAGGTAACCAGGGCAACCTTCAGAACCCGCAGCCGCAACAAAGGCGAAGGCTGGCAGCTTGACGACGTATGGAACATGTTCCTGCTCGACCATCTGTTTATTATCATGTTCGCAGGAACCCAGGCGCAGAGAATCCTCGGATCCGGACGTACTGAATTCAGAGAGAGCGAAAACGACAAAGCTCTGAAGACCAAGAAATCAACAAACTGTATCACGATCGCATCAGATAAAGCTGCCTACTTCTTCGTAGGACAGCAGATCGCCATCGGAACAGGAATGTGGTCACACAACGTCGTATGGGGCAGAACAATCACAGAATTTAAAACTTCCACAGAGGTGGAGGCAGCAACAGAAATTTACTTCGACGGATCTCCAGTGGATATCGCAGAAGGCAACGTAATCTGGTCATGCGTTCAGAACACCGGTGAGACAACCGCAATGAAATGCCCGAACGGATGTCTGGAAAATCCAGAAGGAGCTACCGGAATCAAACTCTCCGGAAGGCGCGCGATCCGTTTCTTATGGATCGAGGACTGGTTCGGCAACATGTGGCAGTTCCGCGACGGAGTCAACATCAAGAACCGCCAGCACTACTGCTGCAATAAGCGTGCAAGCTACGCAGACGACACATACACCGGAGACTACCAGAAGCTCGGCTACGCATGCCCGACAAGCGACGGATACATCAAAAAGATGGGATTCGACAGTCTGCATCCGGAATACGAGCTGCCGGTCGAGGTAGGTGGTGGAGCCGACTCTTACAACGGCGATTACTACTACCAGAGTGAAGGCGGAACGCTGGTGTTCTCTGGCGGTCACGTGAACTACGGTGCGAATGCCGGGCCTTTCTACCGGTACTGTGGCTACGGTCTGTCTCTTATACACATCTGACGCTGCCGACG
>ENA-UADU01000011-UADU01000011.1-human-gut-metagenome-genome-assembly--contig:-NODE-11-length-44175-cov-8.953649_pt1 | contig 44175 bp, 60 predicted proteins | sample MGYA00244272_ERZ654268 | MGnify/ENA primary metagenome ERZ654268 (study PRJEB26926, sample SAMN06165140) | human gut metagenome | biome: ENVO:00009003; feature: ENVO:2100002; material: ENVO:00002003...
CGATATGCAGATGGGCTTGTCCCTAAAGGCTATCGAAGGACACTTGGGGTTATCTGTTGAGGAGTCCACCGTACCTTTTGACATCGACAGGGCATTGACCGAAGCGGAGCTGAAAGAAACTGCTAAGTATTGTATGCACGATGTTGACACTACAGAGCGGTTGGTGGAGCTTCGGAAGGATTACCTCAAGAACAAAATCCATATCGGAAAACTTGCAGGTCTGGACGATGTGAAAGCCATGGGCATGACAAACGCCAAGCTAACTGCGGCTCTGTTGAAAGCAACGAAGCAACCTCATGACGATGAACGCAAGTATGTGTACCCCGATCACCTCAAGCGTGAGTATATCCCGCAGGAAATCTTTGATTTCTTTGACAAGATGTATGACCCTGAGATTTCCGACAAGGAGCTGTTTAGCGACAAGCAGACCTTTTCCATTGGGGAGTGTCCGGGTGTTGTGGGGTACGGCGGGATTCATGCCGCCATTCCCAATTACTTTTTCGAGGAAACCGCAGACCGGGTTATCCGCAACAAAGATGTGGCGAGCTACTATCCCCACCTCATGACACTGTGCGGCTACACCTCCCGCAATATTCCTTCGGCGCAGGTATTTGAAGATGTGCTGGAAACCAGAATGAAAGCCAAAGCAAGCGGCGATAAAGCCACCGCCAATGCGCTCAAGCTGGTTGTGAACACGACCTATGGCGCACTGCTGAACAAGTACAACGACCTGTTTGACCCTCTGATGGGACGCTCTGTGTGTATCACCGGGCAGTTGTTTCTGCTGGAACTGGCTGAACACCTCTACGCCGATATTCCGGGGCTGAAAATAGTCCAACTCAATACAGACGGTATCATGGTCGAGTGCGACCGGGCAGACCTTGGAAAACTGGACGAAATCTGTGACGAATGGCAACAGCGGACAGGATTTGAGCTGGAAGAAGATTCCGTTGTGAAGATTGCGCAGAAAGATGTAAACAACTACATCGAAGTTCAGCCAAGCGGAGAGGTCAAGGAAAAAGGCGGCTACCTTGTCAAAGGTATCTCCAATGTGGGCGCATGGAAAATCAACAATTCCTGCTGTATCGTGGCAACCGCCCTCCGGGAGTTTTTTGTCAACGGTACGCCAGTGGAGGACACCATCAACGGCTGTGACGATATTTTCCAGTTCCAGATTATTGCAAAAGCTGGTGTGAAGTATCGTGAAGCATATCACCTTGTCGATGGTGAGCAAGTCCCGGTACAAAAAGTGAACCGAGTCTATGCTACGGCAGACGAGCGTTACGGGAAGCTGTTCAAGATTAAGGCTGAGAACGATTCAACGGCGAAGATCGAAATGCTTCCTGACCGCTGTATCATCGACAATGACAATCACCTGACTATAGCCGATGTGGATAAGACCTTTTACATCGAAATGGCAAAGAAACGGGTCAATGACTTTTTAGGCATAAAACCCGAAAAGAAAAAAGGAGGACGCAAAAAGATGGCTACTACAGCTAAGAAAACCGAAACCGTTGCAATGAATGTGTATCAGAAATTGCTCACCGCAAGAGCGAAGTTCCTCGAAGCGGATGTGCAGAAGACAGGCAAAAATATGCACCTGTCCTTCAAGTACTTTGAACTGGACGATATTGTCCCCACTGCGACTCGAATTTTTGGCGAGGTCGGTCTGATTCCTGTTGTAAACTTCACCTCTGGCATTGCCACCATGACAATCGTGAACACCGACAATCCTTGGGAGGAAAGCATTAAGTTTGAAGCTCCCTTCAACCAGATCGCTCCCATCGTGAGCAACACCGGGAAACAGGCTACCAACGAAATGCAAGCCCTTGGCTCGTCTATCACCTATATGCGCCGTTACCTGTATATGATTGCTCTTGACATCTGTGAGAGCGACAGTTTTGACGCAAATGTGGGTAAGCCTGTGTCTGCTCCCGCCGCTGATAGTGCTCCGAAAGCTCCTGCCACTCCCCAACAGAGACAGGAAGTGAAAGCGGAACTGACCGCTCCGACAGACAATGCCACCACCTTGCAGATTAAGGGTCTCAAGAGCGTCTTGAAGAAGCTCAAGGACGCTGACCCCACCAAGGAGGAAATGATCGCTCAGATTGCGGTGCAGACCAAGGGCTTTACGGAAATCAGCAAATCTGATTGTGAGACCCTTATCACCAAAATCACCACCATGCTGGAAGGGAGTAACAAATGATGAAATGGCTTGACTCTAACCAGATTCAGATTACACCGCCGAAGCGTACCAAGAAAGTGACCGGCACACGCTTCGCCACCATTCTCGGTCTGAACCCTTGGTCTACTCCTTTTGAAATGTGGTGCGCTATTACCAAGACCTATGAGAAGCCCTTCGAGGACACCATCTATACCGCCGCTGGTAAAGCCATCGAGCCGAAACAGGCCGAGTATATGAAAAAGTCCTACGGCATGGATTTGATTACCCCTACCGACCGTTACGGTGAGGATTACTTCAACAAGACTCGGGGTGATTTCTTCCCCGAAAATCCTCACTTTGGCGGTATGTGGGACTACCTCGGAGTGGACGAGGAGGGCAAGGTCGATACCGTCCTCGAAATGAAAACCACCAAGCGCATTGAGGATTGGCAGAATGACGCTCCCGAATACTACGCTCTACAGGCGGCTCTCTACGCATACTTGCTTGGAGTGGATAATGTAATCATGGTCGCTTCCTTCCTTGAGGAGAAGGACTACGCAGACCCCACCAAGTATGTTCCCAACATCAAGAATACCATTACGGTGGAGTTTAAGGTGTCTGAGCGTTACCCGGATTTTGCGAGAATGGTAGCCGAGGTAGGGTCTTGGTGGGGTGAGTATGTGGCTGGCGGTATTTCCCCAGTCTATGACGAGAAGAAGGACGCTGAGATTTTGGCGGCTCTGCGTACTCACAATCTCACCCCTGACACCGACATCAACGCTCTTATTAAGGAAGCGGAAGGACTCAAGGCAGAGGTGGACAAAGCCACTTCCGCAATCGCTGACAAGGAGAAGCGTCTGAAAGAGGTCAACGACATCATCAAGGAACACGCTATAAAGCAGTTCCGGGACGGTGACAAAAAGGTGGAGATCAAGGGGTCTGCCTACACATGGACAGTCTCTCGCTCCGAAACCACTACGATAGACAAAAAGGCACTGGAAGCTGACGGTCTGCTTGAGAAGTATCAGAAAAAATCTGAGCAGTACCGCATGACTGTGAAATAAGGAGGATTTTCACCATGAAATTTCAGAAATTTGTAAAGGCTCTTGGTTCTGACGGTATCGTCTACAATCGCAAGAACGGCGAACGCTAGCTCGCTTCCGACAAGGTGTTTATGAAAATCCCGGAGGATATTCGTAGCGTCACCTGCACCGAGGTTGCCGATATGCCCGAATTTGTAGAGAACATCATCAATTACGACAGCTTCACCGACCCCTGTGACCTCCACAAGGCTGTCATGCCGTATGCCGATGGCGTTATCAAGGATTGCGTTCGTATCTACGCTACGGAGGGCGCACAGAACAAGGTCGCAATCGACAATAGTGCCTACGCCCTCATTGAGCGAAAAGACATCGTGGAAATGTTTGTCAAGCACAACGCTGAGAAGGAAACCAGCGAGGGCAAGGCTCTGGTTATCAAGCGTCCTGCGAAGTTCTCCTCTGCCGAGAACGAAGAAGCACTTGGTCTGATTTTCCCGACCGATTACGAGGAATAAGGAGGACGCTATGTATATTGACCCTTTCGTTGCCGGTGTAATCACCACCATTCTGGTGGAACTGATGTTGATTGTCGGCCACGCCATGTATGTGAGTTCTAAGAAGAAATAAGGAGGATAAAGACAATGACAAGCAAAACCAAAGCTCAGTTGGAGCAGGAAATTAAAAACAGCCGTGAGCAGATCGAGTGTCTGAAATTAGAGCTGGAAAAGGCAAACCGTGTTGAAACGAAGGACGATGCCGCACAAGAACTTTATGAGGTGTATGAAGCCTATACAAAAGCCGGTTTCACTGAGGAACAGGCTTGGGAGCTTACGAAAATCATTGTGAACAATGGCACGACAAAGCGTGGCCTGTTTTAAGGAGGATAAAGACAATGGCAAGAATCCCTATGACAAGCGGGTTTACTCTCATTCCCGAAGGAACCTATGTGTTCCGAGTATATGGTGCGACCTATGACGAGGAGTTTGGCAAGATCGAGGTAATGCTGGTGAACGCCGCTGGTATGACCCACACCGAGCGTTTTTCCATCAAAGACAAGAATGACGAGCTGAATGAAAAGGCTCTGAACGCTTTCTCCTACTTTGCCAAAACGGTAATGGGTGATTACACCTTGGAGGACATTGACCCCTCTGAGCTTATCGACCACTTCATCTGCGCCGAGGTCGTTCACACTAAGCTCCCGTCCAACAAAGACCCCAACAAGATGGTTACTTTCGCCAATTTTGGTGACAAGTCCCCGGCAGAATACTTCGACACTGAGCCTGTCGCTCGTGCTCTGACGCTTGGCAAAGAGGGGGCTACTGCTCCTGTTACCCCTAAAGCCACTGCCGCTCCTACCCCCTCTCCCACTCCTGCGGCGCAACCCGCAAAGGGGCTTGACCTTGACGCACTGCTCGGCGGTCTGTAAGCGTGGGCATAAAGTGTTGCAAAGATTGTATAGCACCTAAACGCCATGCGGGTTGTCATGCCACTTGCGCCGAATACCTCTCCGAGAAGAAAGCACACGATGAACTCAGGGAGAAAGAGCGCAAGTGGCGTGAAGCCGCAAATAGTTTGTATGCGCAAAGGTCAAAAGGTGTTCAGAGGGCTTTGCGGAGCAGGAGGAAATGAAATGGAGATTGCTAAGGACGATAAAGGGAAAGCCAAGCTGTCCCTTGTCCCTGTTCAAATTATCCGTGATATTGCGGTTGTCCGGGAGTATGGAACGGAAAAATACCATGACCCGGATAATTGGAGGAAAGTCGAACTGCAACGGTATGTAGACGCTTTTTACCGCCACTGGCTTTCCTTCATTGAAGATCACCGCTCAAAGGACGCTGAGAGCGGTATCGAACATTACAAGTACATGGCCTGTAATATGGCGTTTATCTGTGAACTGATGAAGGAGGGAGACCAATGACAGAACGGGAAAGATTGCAGTTATTTGAAGCCGCTGGTTTTGACAAGATTATCTCTCAGGACTTCAAAACCTATCTGCTGGCGAATGGGTTCTTTCGCTCCCCGGCAAGCACAAAATACCATGGAGCCTACGAGGGAGGGCTGTTCGACCATTCTCTGATGGTGATGAACTCTCTGGTAGACCTGTCTGCGAAGAATGGTCTGAAATGGCAGAGAGCCGAAAGCCCCTTCATCGTAGGTATGTTCCATGACCTGTGTAAAATCGACCAGTACCGCCACCCGGTTAAAGAAACCATTGCAGATTGGTATGGGGAGTGTCCTGTCTATGACGAACAGGCGTGGGAATACAACCCCGACACTGCTATCAAAGGACATGGTGACAAGTCGGTCATTCTTCTCTCTCAGTACATGACGCTGACCGAGGAGGAAGTCATGTGCGTTCTTTATCACATGGGTGCTTTCACCGACCGGGAACATTGGCGTGAGTTCACCAACACTGTACAGAGATTCCCGAATGTGCTCTGGACGCACCATGCGGATATGATCGCTTCCCATGTGGTAGGTGTCTGATATGCCGGTTTTCAAAAGAAACAGGGGTCACATCTTCGGAGTACAGTTCAGCGCAAAGGAACAGAAAGCCATAGACGCTGAAATTCTTCGCCAATGCGCCGAGTTCGATAAAAAGAATGAGCATGAAATGGACGCTCTGATTTTATGGCTACTCCATGAAAAGTTCGGTTTTGGGAAGAAACGCTTACGGGCTTTTTATGACAGCTTTTCCACCGAACTGGACGCTCTTGTGAAACGGTATGAAATGGGTGACGAGGACAAAGCGTGGCTGTGCGCTTACAAATTAAAACAATACGGTATTGATATTGCCGAATGGAATGAGGAGGTCAGAGAATGAACTACAGGCTGAAAAATACGAACGGAAAGGTGACTTTCCTGCTTCGCACTGGAAAAGACTTGGTGAAAAACCAGATGGCGATTGCGTCTGCCCAGCACATCATCAACCATGGGAAGCTGATGAAATCGGATGTCAGCGGCTACCCCATCAACATCGACAACAAATGGTACTTTGAGGGCGAGGTTTCCAAGAGGACAGCTCCCCGCAAAGCGGAGGGTGAAGAATGAGGACATACTATTCTGACTATATCCAGCACTGCATGAGATTCTATGCCAGACACCCCAACCCGAAGTTTCGTTCTGACGCTGATAAGCAGAACTGGTATGCCTGTGAACACGCTCTAAAGGGTTTCACTGACGCTGACAGGGACATTCTGCTGTTTATTTACCGGGAGGGTGATACCATTCCCGATAATGTTTACAGGGTGTCTGTGCAGAAAAACATCAAGCGGGACAAGATTTGGGCTTTGGTAAACGAGTTGGAGCACAAAATTGCAAAAAGGAGGAGCCTGATTTGACACGATACGAGAACATACCCGAAGAATTGAAAAGGTTGAATCAATGGGTCTGTACTCGCAGTGACAGCAAGGTTCCGATGAAAGCATTTGAGCGAGAAGCCGCTTCCTCCACCAATCCAGAAACATGGTCTTCCTTCGACACGGCTCTCAAGGCTGTGTCGGAGGGACACTATGATTACTGTGGGTTCGTCTTCAACGACAATGGCTATGTGGGGATTGATATAGACGATGGCTACGATCAAGACGGTTTCCTGTCCCCGCTGGCGGCTGAAATTATAGGGTTGTGTGAGAGCTACACCGAGAAGTCCAAGAGCGGCAGGGGCTTTCACATTCTACTTAAAGGGACACTCCCTTTTAAGGGAAAAAACAACCTCGCAGGAGTGGAGATTTACAAGGCGGCTCGGTACTTCATCATGACTGGCGATACACTCTTATACGACACCATTGAAGAAGACCAAGGTGCGATTGACTATGTGGTAGAGAAGTTCTTTCCCGAAACCAGAGAGGAAAAAGACGGGGAGCGGTACGGAGGTCGGATTTATTCACCGATATGGGCATGGCCTGAGAACAACCGAATCAAACTTCGTCCCGTTTATCCCCGGATTCCAGACGGGAGCAGGAACATCTGTCTGACCTCGCTGGCGGGTATGCTACACAATCTGGGTTACAGCAAGCAACAGATTTACGATGAACTTCTGTATGCGAACATGGTAGCCTGTGACCCACCCCTTGACCGAAATGAGATTAGAACTATCTGCAACAGTGTCACCAGATACAAAAGATAGGATATAACACAAAAAAGATAAAAATTATTCCCGCAAGGGTTGACAATCAATCTTTTTCGTGTTATTATCTAATCATAAAAGGACAATAGATTGTCTTAATTAGATTGGGAGGTAATTTTATGGTTCAAGAATATTGCCGGGGAGACATTTTCTTCATCACAGAAGGTACACACACTGGCTCGGAGCAGAGCGGCGGCAGACCCGGTGTTATCGTCTCGAACGATCTCGGCAACAAGCACTCGCCCAATGTAGAAGTTGTATTCCTCACCTCACGAGAAAAGAAGCCCATGCCGACCCATGTGGAGGTGCTGTGCAAAGTTCCGTCTACTGCTCTCTGTGAGAACATTCAGACGGTCTCAAAAGAGCGGCTGGGCACTTTCATCCGCTCCTGCACTACGAGCGAAATGAAGAATATCGACCATGCGCTCCTATGTTCGCTCGGTCTTCACGCTCCTGCGGCTGTCGGGGGGGGGACTCAGGTTTCCACTTCTCCTTCGACAGAGGTTTCAAAGGCCGAAATCGAGCGGGATTTGTTCAAGAGTCTGTATGAACAGCTTTCAGACAAAGTGATGGTGAGTAAACCTTGAACACTGATGTAATGTTTAGTAGCAAAACCGATGATTGGGCAACACCACAAGATTTCTTTGATAAATTGGATTTTGAATTTCAGTTCACCCTCGACCCATGCGCCGATCTTCATAACCACAAGTGCGCTCGGTATTACAACCGGGAGCAGGACGGTCTAATTCATGATTGGGGGGGAACGAGTATTCTGCAATCCCCCATACGGAAAAGAAATCGCAAAATGGGTTCAAAAATCTTTTGAGGAAAGTCGTAAGAAAAACACGCTCGTGGTTATGCTCATTCCAGCAAGAACTGACACAAAGTATTTTCACGACTTCATATACGGGAAGGCCGAGATAAGATTCATTCGTGGGCGGTTAAAGTTTGGAAATGCGAAAACCGCCGCTCCTTTCCCCTCCATGGTCGTGATATTCAGAAATGAGGAGGATTCCAATGACAGTAACACTCATACAGGCAACGCCTGACCCCATCGAAACCATTGCGAAAATCGCAAGTATCTGCTATGACAGCGACCCCAAGAACCCGCTCGGACTGGTGAAACACCTGTACCGCAATGGACATCACAGTGTCTTTGAACACATCTATTTTACCTTCAAAATCGAGGGTATCTCTCGTGCCTGTTCTCACCAGCTCGTGCGGCACCGGCACTGTAGTTTCACTCAGAGGTCTCAGAGGTACTGTTCCGAGGACGGTTTCAAAGTCGTGTGTCCCGGCACTGTCGTTGCCATGGGTGGGCAGTATGACTACGGAACCGTAGTGAATCGTATCTCAGAGTTTTACGAAGAAGCTCAACAGGTCGGTATTCCCAACGAGGACGCAAGGTACATTCTCCCCAACGCCTGTGAGACCTCGATGTATCTCTCCTGCAACTTGAGAGAGCTTATTCACATGGCGAATGAGCGGCTGTGCATGAGAGCACAGTGGGAAATCCGGGAGCTGGTACAACAGATGGTCTACTGTGTGAACGCTGACCTGTGGTTTATGTTGGTTCCCAAGTGCAAGAGCGGTCGTATCATCTGCAATGACCCCTGCGGTATGGAGGTGTGACGCATGAAGATTATCATTCTCGGTGTTCCTTACACTGTTCTGTATAAATCACCTATAGAAGACAAGTTTCTCCGAGAGTGTGACGGTTATTGCGATAAAAGCTCCCATAAAATCGTAATCAATACCGAAAATGGAGACCTTGATGATTTTCCTCGGTATCAGAAACAATGCTTACGGCATGAAATTATTCACGCATTTATGTTCGAGTCAGGCTTGGGTGCGAATTGAGAACATAAACCCATCGGACATGAGGAGACAACGATAGACTGGATTGCCGCTCAGTTCCCAAAGCTCCTCGAAGTTTTTGAGAAAGTAGGTGCTTTATGATGGACAAAAGCAATAAAATCTGTCCTCTATTCTACATTTGTCCCGAGTGCAATACTCTTGAGTCGTGTCTGTGCCGCAAAGAGGATTGCGCATGGTGGGTCGAGGATAAACAGAAATGCGCTATTGCAGTAGGAGGTGAACGCAGTCGTGGCAAGTGATAGAGAGCTTTTTGAACTCCGAAACGGAAGGGTCATTATGGACGAAGACCTATCCGAAAAAATGTATATCATCAAGTCATATCACCCTGAGAAAGCCGATGAAACCAGTTCCGGGTTTGAATGGTCGGAAATGGGCATGGCAAACCTGTTTGGTATGCTCTACAACCGGGAAGCCCGATACTGCACAGAGCATAAGAGCTGGTACACCTACTTCGAGGGCGCATGGCGCAAAGACGAAGGGGCGATCCTTGTCTCTGAGAAAATCAAGGACTTTGTGCGGCTGATGATTCTCTACTGCGGGGAGATCGTGGATGATGAAATCCGAAAAGCCTACACCTCTTTTGTGAACAAAATGGGTGACAGGCGCATGAGGGACAGAATACTCAAAGACGCTACAGGCGAGCTTCGTATCTCTGCCACTGAGTTTGACGCTGACCCATACCTTATAAACTGTCTGAACGGCACCTACTCCCTCCGGGATTTTTCTTTTCGGGAAGCTAAGTGGGATGATTTTCTCACCATGCAGACCAACTTCCGTCACACCGTCCGCAGAGACATCAAGTGCGACCGATGGGAACTGTTCATTGACGAGGTTACACAGGGCGATAAGGACAAGGCTGACTTCCTGCAACGCTCTCTCGGCTACTCTATCCTCGGCATGAGCAACGAGGAGTGTATGTTTATCCTGCATGGTAAAACGACCCGCAACGGAAAATCCACACTGCTCAACACGATTGAAACCATGCTTGGTGATTACGCCAAGGTTGCACCTGTCGGTATGATCTGCCGGGGAGACAGGCAGAAGGACGCAGAAGCGGCTTCCCCTACCCTTGCTGGTCTAAAAGGCAAGCGGTTTGTTACCATGTCGGAAAGCAATGAGTACGGTAAACTGGACGAGGAGAAAATCAAGCAGTTTACAGGCGGTGAAGAAATCTCAGCTCGTGCGCTGTACCAGTCTGCGATTACTTTCAAGCCGCAATTCACGCTCTGGCTCTCCTGTAACGACCTGCCGATGGTAACAGACAAGAGCCTGTTCGCTTCCGAGCGTATCAAAGTGATTGAGTTCAACCGGCACTTCTCCCCCGCCGAACAGGACACGCACCTCAAAGACGAGCTGACTTCTCAGGAAGCCATGAGCGGCATTTTCATGTGGCTCGTGCGTGGGTACATCAAGTACAAAGAGAATGGTCTCACCATGTCAGAGCCGCTGAGGTCTGTTGTGGCGGAGTATGAGCGGGATAATGACCTTGTACTCCAATTCCTCGAAAACCGCTGTGTGCGTGTGCCAGAGGACGAGCACAACCCGCTTGGGGAGAAGAACAAGCGCACGATAATTAAGGCCAAAGATCTCTATCTGGCTTTCAAGATGTGGGCGAAATCTGAGGGTGCTTATGTGCTCTCTGCAAGAAAATTCAACTCTGAAATGGAGCGTCACCCCGAATGGTTTGACCGCAAATCGACTTCCAGCGGGTTCGTGATCTATTGGGGGTTGAAGCTCAAGGAGGTCGTGTGATGATTTCTCTCGGAAATTACTATCACTTTGCCGCAAGTGAAATCGAGTGTGTAGAGGTTTCTACTGTCAAAGCCGAATACCCCTATCGTATCACTGTCTATCTCAAAAGCGGTGCTTCTCGTTCTGTAAATTACAAGAACGAGCAGAATCGCAACTCTGCGAGAGATAATCTCATTCGACAGATTGAGCATGAACGCAAGGCTGACTATGAACGCCTATACAATGCAGTAAGTCTTCTTAGTTATAATGTGAAAACCATCAATGGTAGACAGCTTCGCATTTGGAGACAGCTTCGAGACTTGCTGGGTGTCAAGATTACGGAGGAATAGACATGAAAGTAACCAAATGCACTGGTGAGGGTTAAGGCTCTTGCAAAAGGTGTTCGGATAAAGGCAAATGGAACAGAATGTGGTGTTGTTTTCTATACAAAATAGATGGTTACGAGGGGTGTTATTGCGCCGATTGTGTGAAAGAGATTGAAAAGGAAGGACAAAATGAATGAACTTTTGGGACTGATCGCAGACATCAATCCAACTGAAATTGCGGCACATATCGCAGACGGAAATCTCGCTGAATGGTGTGAGATTTGGCGGCAGGTAACGACTGTTGCGGCTGAGAACCTCAAACAATCCGAATAGGATTGAAAAATAATCAAAAACGACATTTGGAAAGTAGTCTGGAATGGATTGTAATTTGTCTTTTTGAGAGGTTATAGATGAAGTAGTTAAAGTAGTTCAAATCTTGAATTTGCGTAAAAGTCCTCTATAAGGGGGTCTATATAGTAAAAGTTTACGCAAAAACCGATTTTTAACTACTTCAACTACGCAATAAGAACAAGAAGAAAGAGGACTCTTTTGGCTCGAAAAGAGGACTCTCAGAGGAGGTAAAACGACTATGGCAGTGAAGAAAAACCCCGATGGTGAGAACAAGCCGCAGGTGATTAAGAAGAAGCCGAGGGGCGGTAACTCCCCTGTGATTGGTATGAATGGGTACGATTTGGAGCCGGGTGACAATACGAAGTATCTGCAAGACTCCATGTACCTGATGAACTTGCCTGACATTGATTTACATGATGTAGAGCAAGTGACAAATCGACTGAATGAGTATTTTGAGTTCATGGCTTCCAGTGATATGAAACCTACGGTTTCTGGTATGGCATTGGCGTTGAACGGTATGAGCAGACGGACTTTGATTGCCATTGTGAACGACTATGCCACTGGTGGGTCTGGATATAAGACTGCGTTGCCGCAGGAAGTAGCACTCGTAATAAAAAAAGCTCATAGAGTTATGGAGGTTCTTTGGGAGAATTACTCGCAAAACGGCAAGATCAATCCCGTCATGGGTATCTTCCTCGGCAAGAACAACTATGGCTATCAGGACAAGACCGAATATGTTGTCACTCCGAATGTTCAGCAGGACAACGACTATGACCCCGACTCTATCAGACAGCGATACCTTATCGACTCTGAAAGCGACTCCGACTCTGAAAGCGACTAACGACTATCGACTATGAAACCGCCGCTCGTATTCTCTGGTTTCCACCGGGGAAAAGCGGCGGTTTTTCTATTGGGGGCAGATCGTCCCCCGGTGGAGGTGGAGCCGGTGGAGCGTTGGCGGGTTTTTGGTTTTTCCCTATATAATGTATAAGAGATAATGAACAATCCGAAAAAGATAAAATTTTTCTGAAAACCTCTTGACAATTCGGAAAAGCTGAATTATACTATAATCGTAACAGGACAGCAAACAATCCGAATGAGATTATATGGAGGTTTTCAAAATGAGAAAATACGAATTGACCCCGGCAGACGGTAGAAAAAGCTTTTACGGGAAAGCGGTTGTAATTGTGGAGGACAACGGGACAGAAACGCTATACAGTTACGAGACGCCCATTATTAAAAGGCTTGTTTCCGGGGAATTAGTCAAGCTGTGGAACGATTGGACAGCAACGACAGGCCGACGCATTAAAGCATTTTGCGGATTAAGCAAAGCGGAATATATGAGCTTGTAAGAGGAGGTAAAAGACAATGAAAGTTAAAACCACGAGAAAAGCCGTTATAAATGGTTCTGTAAATGTTCGTTCTGCGGGGTATTGTGATCTATGCTATTTGCTCAATAATCACTCCCCCATTGCTTACACCTGCGGTGTATATGGCTGGAATTTCGATGTTTACGAGGTGTACGGCGTGACAATCTGCACAGGGTATAGAAATATGCCGGGGGCAAGGCTTGAAGGCATTAGAGAATACAACGAAAAAGCGAAAGCTATTCTTTCATGGGAAAACAAAGCCCCGTATGAAAAAAGCGGGAACAAGTGGAAAAGCTGTTGCAAGAGTTTTGCAAGCTGAACGGAGGTTATTAAAAATGAGGGCTTACACCTTTACCGAAAACGGCTACACATTCAAGCGTATAAACAAAACACAAGCACGGCGGGCATATAATAACGGGTTGCGCGTGGTGGTTTGTCCTGTCAATTTGCGCCCCGGTTACCCGTGGCACCCGGAAATAATCGTTTCTGGAAAGTCCGGGGTAACATTTGAGGAAATGTTAAACGCCTTTATTTTCTACAATATTCGAGATAATGAAACGAGCAAATATCCCGCCTATTATATCCCGGTTGAAACGGTGGACAGGTTCACCGGGAAAATGCCCACGGCGGGAACATTGGGAACGGTGGAGCAATACGCATATAGCTATATGGAGGGCTGAAAAATGGCAAAATACATATTCAGAACAACGGCAACAATGAAACCATACAATAATAAAAATTGGTGGATTGGTGGCGATATTATCCCGACAAAACACATTGAAGCGGATAGCGTGAAAGACGCTTTACAGGTTTTCCGGGAGATTGTGGACAATCAGCATTATATCAGTATTTCAGACAGGGCATTAAAGAACAAAAGCCCTATGTATAGAGATACTGAGGACGGGGACGCTTTACAAGTCGGTTATGTTATCACCGGCAAAACGGAATTTCAACGGGATTCCGGGGAATGGGTTACACAATATATAGATTTGTGGGTTGAAATTATAACCACAGTCGCAACGATTTTTTAAGGGGGGTTCATCATGAGAAATTACAATCAGATTGCAACAGACAATCTAAACGCACTTATGAAAGAAATAGCGGAATATACCCGGATGGCTGAGGAGATCAGCGCAACGCTTGACGGGTTGACAGACAAACTAAAAAAGCATATGGAGGAAAACGGGCTTGAAAGTATCGCCGGGAATGAACACAAGGCAAGCTATAAAGCCGTGACAAGTTCCCGAATTGATACAACGGCATTAAAGCGGGATATGCCCGATATAGCCGCAACATATACCAAAACGACAGTTACAAAACGCTTTAGATTCGTGTAATAGGAGGGTTGAACAATGTATAAAAGTGTTTATGATCTGTCCCCCGCCGAAATGGAAGAATTAAGACAATCGTATTTTTATCAGTTACAAAACGAAAGCCCGGAAATATTGCAAGGCATTACAGACCCCGAACAAATATCAGACGATATTATACAAGAACAGTATAGCGGCGTTTCTTTTGTGGATGATGATTTTTTCTGTAATATGAAGGGTTAAAAAATGGGGCTTGTGATTTTGCTTGTGTTTCCGTTTATGCTGATGGCTGAGATTCTGAAAAGAAATAAATAATACATATACCCCGCCTATATTGGGCGGGGTTTTTCTATGCCCTCTATAATCGGCCTGTATTGCCCTGTGGAGGGCTTTTTATTTTGGGGGTATTCCCTATATACCCGGCTATTATATGGGCTTGTATGGCTTGCTATGGGCTTATATGCAAGGGCTTTATATAATGGGCTTTATATTGTGAGCGTTGCGTTATTGCGCGGGCTTGTTATGTTGTGCGCTTGTGTTCTTGCGTTTCTCTGTTATGTTCTTGTGTTATGGGCTTGTGTGTTGTGTTCTTGTGTGCGCTATGGGATAATATAGCGGCTTGCGCTGTCCTGCATTGTGGGCGGTTTGTTTGGTGTCGTTGGGGTGTCCTCTATTGGGTATTATGATAATACTATTTTTAGAGTTGTGTTTTTCTGTTTTGATAGTGCTATCAAGTGGGCGGGGGTTCAATGATAGCGGAGCGAATAGCCCCGGAGGGCATACCCCCGGAGGGGGACAGCGACCCGCCGCACGAGCCGCAGGGAGTGGCTTGAGTAGCCGAAAAATCGAAAAAGAAACAAAAAGGATATAAAGTTATCTTATAAGTATTGACAACACACTCTGTTATATGATAATATTATCTCACAAAGACAAAGGAGGAATTTCCAATGGCAGTTTTGAACGATATTGAAATTGATGTGAAGACCCTGTGCGTGCAGAACCGCACCACTCAGGAGCAAATCGCAAAGGCTGTTGGCACAACGGGTCAGTATGTCAACCGGGTCATTCACAAAGAGGACGGTCTTATCAATCGCACTTTCATCAACATCATGGAAGCTCTTGGTTACGACATCAAACTGACTTATGTTCCACGAGAACCGTAATAGGAGGTGAACCACATGAAAGTGGGTTATGTGCGGGTGAGCACCGTTGAGCAAAACCTTGCTCGGCAGTTGGAGCTGATGAAGACCCTCGGTGTGGAGAAAATCTACTGTGACAAAATGAGTGGGAAAAACACAGAGCGTACCGAGTTTAAGGAAATGATGGAGTTTCTGCGAGAGGGTGACACCCTGTATGTGGAGTCCTTCTCCCGGCTTTCCAGAAGCACCCTCGATTTCTTAAACACTGTGAGCAGGTTACAGGCCAAGAGTGTGAATCTTGTGTCCGACAAGGAAAAGATGGATATGTCCACTCCGCAAGGTAAGTTTATGGTGACGGTGTTTGCCGCACTCTCCGAGCTGGAACGAACCAGTATGCTCGAGAGACAGCGGGAGGGTATCGAGATTGCCAAGGCCGAGGGGAAATACAAAGGGCGAAAACCCATTCCCGCCAACGAAAAGTTCTTTGCGGTGGCAAACGCTTGGGCGGGAGGTAAGATTGCTCTCAAAGACGCAATCCGGGAGTCTGGTATGTCCTCCTCCACTTTCTTTCGCAAATGCAAGCAGTTTGAAATCAGCAAAAGAAGTAGTTAAAGTAGTGGAAAATCAGGTTTTGCGTGTAACTTCCTCTTAGCATACGCATATATAGCAAAAGTTTACGGAAAAATCGAAAATCAACTACTTTAACTACTTGATGGGAGGGAAACGCCATGGGGCGATACGATAATTTTCACAACACTAAGAATATTGAAAAGGCGCAGAAAAAGCTCGATAAGCTCTTGAGCAAGCGAAAGCCCGACCAGTATCAAATTGATCTGGCAAGGGAAGCTCTCGACAATGCGAAATTGTTTGAAAGCTGTCAGATTTTTAAGAGCTTCAACGGTCGTGCGCCGAATGAGAACATTATGTTCAGTGACGATAACCGAGTGATATGGTTCATCAAGTATCTCATTCCCTATGACGAAATCACTTCGTATTCCATCGTGGAGAATGTGGTACAAAAAGCTCAAACCCAGACCAAGAGCAAAGGCGTTATCTCACGAGCTATCATCGGAGGAGCGATTGCAGGCGGGGTTGGTGCGGTCGTTGGGGCGGCTTCTGCGGGGTCACAGTCTCAAACAACCTACTACACCGAGGGCGAAGGATTCTTCTTGCAAATTTTCACCAAGGGCGGAGACCGATATAGCTGTCATATCGAAAGTGACGGTTTTATTTCAAACAAAGTACACCCGAAATGGCTTGAGCTTGGAACGAAGTTGCAATCCATCATTGACGGGAAGGTGTAAAATTGATTTAGAATGGCGCATGATTGCGAGAGCGTAATGCTCAAACGGTCATGCGTCATTTTTCTTTTGGAGGTATTATGCGAAAGTTACTTGAGACAATTTTTGAAAAAATCAAAAAGAGCCATGAGTACCAGTCCATGGAAGACCTGTACTACATGAGCAAGGAAGCCATGAAAACCGACAGCGACCTTGGCGTAGAATTTTTGAAGCTACTGTCAGCAGAATGTGAGAAAACCATGCGCAATACCGCCATATCCGGGGAGCAGGTGCGGCTGGTTTATGATTTGCACAAGCGTGTATGCCTGACCGCCGCTCCTTACGATTTTGACAGCTACCTCCTCTATGTGGAGTGGAACCGAGACCCGGAGAAAAAGTTCTACCCTCCCCGCAGGAAGGTGCTGAAACGGGTGGTAGACGCTCTGCAAGAGCTGGCAGACGATAAACTGGATTTGTTGGCGGTCTCTCTTCCACCGGGCGCAGGAAAAACCACTCTGGCTATCTTCTACCTCACATGGCTCGGCGGGAAAATTCCCAATGACCCTATCCTGACCGGCTCGCACTCCAACAGCTTTGTCCGAGGGGTATACGATGAATGTCTGCGCATATTTGACCGCAACGGAGACTATCTGTGGCACGATGTTTTCCCCGACATCAAGGTGTCCAACACCAACGCAAAAGACTGCCGCATTGACCTTGACAAGAGACAGCGTTTTGAGACCTTGGAGTTCACCTCTATCGGAACTGGCAATGCTGGTCTGTATCGTGCGGCTACTCTGCTCTACTGTGATGACTTGGTATCTGGTATTGAAGTTGCTCTGTCCAAGGAGCGATTGGACAAGCTGTGGGAGACCTACACCACTGACTTGAGACAGCGTAAAATCGGAGATCACTGTAAAGAACTTCACATTGCAACCCGTTGGTCTGTCCACGATGTCATTGGTCGGCTTGAGCGGGAGTATATCGACAGTGACCGGGCAAAATTCATTGTGATTCCCGCTCTTGATGAAAACGATGAATCCAATTTTGACTATGCTTATGGCGTGGGGTTCAACACAAGATTTTATCACGAGCAGAGGAACATCATGGACGATGTGAGCTGGCGAGCACTGTATATGAACGAGCCGATTGAGCGTGAGGGCTTGGTTTATGCACAAGACGAGCTTCGCCGCTACTTCGAGTTGCCGAAGGAAGACCCTGACGCAATCATTGGTATCTGCGACACCAAGGACAAAGGAGCGGACTACGCTTTCCTGCCGGTGGCGTATGTGTATGGGCAGGATTATTATATTGACGATTGCGTGTGCGACAATGGGCTACCCAATATCGTGGACGCTCGGCTGACGGAAATCCTTATGCGGGACAAGGTGAAATCCTGCCGGTTCGAGTCTAATTCCGCTGGGCGGCGGGTCGCTGAGAAAATACAGGAGGAAGTAAAGAAAAAAGGCGGTATCACGCACATCACCACCAAGTTCACCACTGCTAACAAGGAAACGAAAATCATCGTAAACAGCGCATGGGTCAAGGAACACTGCCTGTTCAAAGACGCTTCTCTCTACCAGCGGAAGTCAGACTACGGCAAGATGATGGATATGCTCTGCTCTTACACAATGGCTGGTAAGAATAAGCACGATGATGTTCCCGATGGCATGGCAATGCTGGCTGAATATGCCCAAAGCCTGAGCGGACAAAAGGTGGAAGTTTTCAAACGACCTTGGTAATTCACAATTCCCACCGAGTTTTCAACAAATAATTCTCGAAACAAGAATCATAACTTGACTTTCGGGAATTAAAATGCTATAATATATGCGAAAAGTTATAGTTTGAGTTTGGCGCATGATTGCGAGTATGGCGAAAGCCCTACGAACAGTCATGCGTCTTTTTATTTTAGAGGAAAGGAGGGAGCAATCTTGGGAAATGTGATCGACACCTCAAAGCCGGTGAGCAAAACCCGGCAAATGAGCGGCAGACGGGTTATCAAGTCCAGCGTGAAGGAGATTACCAACGAGAATGTGGTTACGGTTTTGCAGAAAGCCCTCAACGACCACGCTCTCAACCGCAGTGAGATTGATTACTTGTGGAAGTACTACAAGGGCGAGCAACCCATTCAGAATCGGACGAAAGAAGTCCGTCCCGAAATCTGCAACAGGATTGTGGAGAACCGGGCGAACGAGATTGTTTCCTTCAAGGTCGGTTATCTCTGCGGAGAACCCATCCAGTATATCGGCAGAAGCACTGAGGAAAGCGTCACCTCTGGTATTACGGCTCTGAATGAGCTGATGTTTGCCGAGGACAAAGCCACGCAAGACCAAGAGATTGTGGAATGGCAGATGATTTGCGGAACCGCTTTTCGCTTGGTGTTGCCCGATGAATCGGATGATGAAGACGAGTCCCCGTTTGAAATGTACACGCTCGACCCCCGTGACACCTTCGTTGTGTATTCCAATGAAATCGGAAACAAGCCGCTGATGGCGGTAAAGTACAGCAAAGACGAGGACGAGGTAACGCACTATTCCGTTTACACCGAGAACTACTACTGGCTGATTGATGGGGACATCATCAATCGGGAGGAGTCCAAGGCTCATGCTCTGGACATGATTCCGATTTTTGAGTACCCGGCAAACAACGCTCGGCTTGGCTCTTTTGAGATTGTCCTTCCTCTTCTGGACGCAATCAACAACACTGAGTCTAACCGTATGGATGGCGTGGAGCAGTTCATTCAAGCGTTCTGGAAATTCATCGGTTGCCACATCGAGAAAGAGAAATTCAAAGAATTTCTTGCGGAGGGTGCAATTCTCGTACCGCCTAACGACAATGGCGGCAACATTGATGTTGACCTCGTTGTGAAGGAACTGAATCAGGGGCAGACGCAGACGCTCAAAGACGATCTGTACAACGCTGTCCTCACCATCTGCGGTATGCCCAACAGAAACGGCGGCAGTTCTACTTCCGACACCGGGGCGGCGGTGCTCCTGCGTGATGGCTGGTCGCTTGCGGAAGCGAGGGCAAAAGACAGCGAGCATATGTTCAAAAAAGCCGAAAAGAAAATGCTCAAGCTGGTTCTCCGTATCTGCCGAGACCTGTCTGACATCAATCTCCGCTTGAAGGACATCGAATTGCAGTTTACCAGACGCAATTATGAGAACATTCAGAGCAAGTCTCAGGTGTTGGTGGCCATGCTACAGCAGTCGAAGATTCACCCTCTGTTGGCGTTCCAGCACAGCGGCCTATTCGTAGACCCGGAAAGGGCGTACACCATGAGCATGGAGTATTACGAGGAACAGCAGGAAAAGCTGGCGCAACAGCAGATGGCGGCGCAGAACAACCCGAACAATCCGAAAAACCCGGACAGTTCGGACGAAGACGAATAATTAAAGCGATTTTCGCTTGGTTATGGTGAGGGAACACCTTAAAACGCAACAGGGAGACAACCCTTCAAACAGAAAACTGTGTAGAGTGAACTACCTATGAAACGCAAGGAGGAAATCAGTATGAACCTTAAAGAAGTGCTTGGGGACGCTTACAAAGAGGGTATGGCCTTTGAAGAGGTCGAAGCCGCTTTGGAAAAGGTAACTGTCCCGGAAGACCATTCCGCTGAAATTGAAAGGCTGAAAAATGCCCTCTCCAAGAGCAACAGCGAAGCCGCTGGGTATAAGAAACAGCTCCGGGAGAAAATGACCGAGGACGAGCAGAAAAAGCAGAAGGAACAGGAGGAGCGAGAGGAACTTCAAAGCAAGTACGACAAGCTCCTGCGTGAGTCTGTTATCGCCAAGAACAAAGCGAAGCTGGTTGCTCTCGGTTACGAAGAAGCCCTTGCAGATGAAACCGCCGAAGCTATGGCAGACGGCAAAATCGAAAAGGTCTTTGCCAATCAGAAGAAGCACCTTGAAGCCTTTGAGAAAAAGGTTCGTGCTGAAGCTCTGAAAAACACCCCTAAGCCTACCCCCGATGGGGACGGCAAAACCATGACGCTTAAGACTCTCCGTGAAATGTCTCCTGCCGACAGACTCAAGTTCTCGCAGGAACACCCGGAGGAATACAAAGAACTTTATACAGGAGGTAACTAATCATGGGACATAAGATTTACGATAACTTTTATCTGTCGAATGAGATTGAAGACCAGTTCAATTCTCACCTCGACCTCCAGCAGTTCTGCACGGTGGATAACTCCCTCGTGGGTACGGCTGGTATGACCCGCAAAATCAACCGTTACAGCGCAACCAGCGCAACTCAGAAGCTGGCTATGGGTGAGGGCAACACTCAGAGCGTTGAGGTCACTTACTCTCCCTTTGAGTACAAAATCCTCATGGCTCAGAACCGCTTCGAGTATTATGACGAGCAGGAAATGACCGACCCCATGCTGGTGCCTGTCGGCGTTCGTCACATGGGTACGGATATGTTCAACACCGTCAATGCGGACATTTTTGCCGAGTTCAACAAGGCTACGCAGGTCGTTGTTGTCTCCGCCCTCGGCTTTGACGCTTTCGCTGACGCACAGGCTATGTTCAACCTTGAGAACATTGAGGGCGTGAGCTTCTTCGCTTTCGTGTCCCCCAGCGATGTAACCGCTCTGCGTAAGGCACTGGGTCAGAGCTTGCAGTATGTTGAGTCTTTCGCCCGTAGCGGCTATGTCGGTACTGTGGCGGGTGTCAACATCTACACCAAGAAAGACGCTGTTTCCGGCACTATCTGTGTGGCTACGAAACAGGCTGTCACTCTGTTCAACAAAAAGGGTGTCGAGGTTGAGACCCCGCCCCGTGACGCTGGTGACGCTAACATTCGTAAGAACACCATTCTCAGTCGCAAGTATTATCTTCCCGCTCTGACGGACGCTCGTTACGCCGTCAAGATTGTCAAGGGTACTGCGGCGGCAAGCACCGATGCCACGGTTACGGCGAGTAAGACCTACTACGCCAAGAGCGGTCTTGGCTATGTGGCGGTTGTTCCCGCAGAGGGTGATAGTCCGAACACCAAGGGTTGGTACGAAATCACTGCGGCGTAAGTTAGGAGGTGGACAACATGACTGATACTGAAAAACTGACGGCTCTGAAAGCTATGGTCGGTGATTCTGACACGGACGAAGTGTTATCCACCTACCTTAAATTGTCCGGCAGTAAGATTCTCGCAAAAGCGTACCCGTATGACGATACCGTGACAGAAGTTCCCATCAAGTACGAGTACCTGCAAATCGAAATCGCCGCCTATATGCTCAACAAGCGAGGTGCAGAGGGTCAGACCTCTCATACCGAAAATGGTATTACAAGACAGTACGAAAGTGCTGATGTCCCCGCTTCTATGCTCAAGACGATTACTCCCCATGTGGGTACTTTCTCCTCAAAGGAGGAAAACCCATGAGGTGTATGCAGAGAAATAAGGTTGTTTTCTACTACGCTTTGTTTTCGGAGCGTGTTTCCATCGTTGACGAGTACGGAAATGATACGGGTGAGTACGATGTGCGACACGGAAACCCCATTAAGAGTTCTGCCAATATCTCGGCGGCAAAAGGCGAAACGCAGACTCGACAATTTGGTGAGAATGTGTCCTACGACAAAGTAATCGCTATGGACAATGACTCACCTCCCATTGACGAATACTCGATTTTATGGATTGACATAATGCCGGAACTCAATGCAGACGGCTCTTTGGCGGTCGATAGTGAGGGCAAGGTTAAAACCCCTCATGATTACATCGTCAAGAAAGTCGCAAGGAGTTTGAACAGCGTGTCATACGCAGTAAGCAAGGTGAATGTTACATGAGGGTAAAGCATGGGCAGGAAAGTTATTTCATTTGGCTTATCGGAGCAGGATATAGACCGTGCCATAAAAGAACTGGCACAGTACAAAGAGGGGTTTAAGCGCAAGTGCGAGGAGCTTCTAAGACGGGTAGCCGAAAGGTTAGCCGAGGAAGCGCAGAGCGGCTTTAATAGGGCAATCGTTGACGATTTGACCGAGAAAAGCGGCAATCCCCGCAAAGCAAGCGTCAATGTTCGGGCAGAGAACCGTGGAGATTACTTCGCTGTTGTCGCTGACGGAACGGACGCTGTGTGGGTTGAGTTCGGTGCGGGTGTTTATCACAACGGCTCGGCTGGCTCGTCCCCAAACCCTTTCGCTACTACTACGGGCGTTCCCAATCCCCCGATAGCCATAGGTACTTTCGGTAGGAACGGTAGAAAACAGGCATGGGGTTTTTATGAGGACGGAGAGTTGAAAATCACTCATGGTACTCCTGCGGCAATGCCGATGTACAATGCCGTTCAGACCGTAAGCCGAGAGGTCGTACAGATTGCAGGGGAGGTGTTCGCATGATTGACGCAGAACAGGAAATTTTCTCAGAGATTTCCGCAAAGGTACGGGCGAAATACCCGAAAATCTTTATAACTGGCGAATATGTCAGCGCACCATCTTCTTTTCCTTGCATATCTCTCGTGGAGATAGACAATGCCACATTCCGAAACTCTCAGACGCAGAGTGGGCAGGAAAACCATGCCGCAGTCATGTATGAGCTGAACGTCTACTCCAACCGCACTAAAGGGAGAAAGGCTGAGTGTAAAGAAATCACCGGATTTATTGATGAAATTCTGATGGGTCTGAATTTCACCAGAACCATGCTTGAGCCTGTTCCCAACCAAGACAATGCGACCATCTATCGTATGCTCGGACGATACCGAGCTGTGATTTCTAAAGAAAAGACAATTTACAGGAGGTAATGAATCATGGCGATTTCTACTTACAAGATTTTCCTTATGAAGAAGTCCAGTAAGGGTGATACTTACGAGAAATTGATTGACATTAAAGAATTTCCTGATCTCGGCGGCGCACCTGAAATGCTGGAAACCACTACCCTGTCTGACAATATGCAGACCTATATTCCGGGTGTTCAGTCTCTCGACGCCCTTGAGTTCACGGCGAACTACACCAAAGTGGACTTTACCAAGCTGAAAGCTCTTGAAGGTCAGGAAATCGACTTTGCCGTTTGGTTTGGCGGTACTGGCGAGGGTAACATTCTTACCCCCACCGGCTCTGACGGTAAATTTGAGTTCAAGGGTCAACTCTCCGTATTCCCGGTTGGCGGCGGTGTCAACGAAGTCGTGGACATGACTATCACTATTGCTCCGTCCACTCCCATCACTGCGGCTGGGGACTAATAACTAAGATTTAACAGGAGGACAGACAAATGGCAAAACAGTTGCATTTCACCTATGACGGTAAGGATTACACGCTGGAATTTACCCGCAGAACGGTTGCGGAAATGGAGAAGAAGGGCTTTATCGCTTCTGACATCACCGAGAAGCCTATGACTACTCTCCCTGCGCTGTTTGCAGGTGCGTTCCTTGCCCATCATCGTTTCGTCAAGAGCGACATCATTGACAACATCTATTCCAAACTTACCAAGAAAGAAGACCTGATCGGCAAGCTCGCTGAAATGTATAACGAGCCGATTCTGACTCTGGTAGAGGAGCCAGAGGAAGCCGAGGGAAACTTGGACTGGACAGCGACTTGGTAAGTGAATCGCTGTCCTCCACTGAGGGGAGTGGTGGTAGTTCTGCCACTGCTCCCCTCTCCACTTACACGGAAAAATTCAACGAGTTGTTTCCCCATTACCTGTCCTTCGGCATGACCGAGGAGCAGTATTGGGATAAAGATTGTACGCTTGTGGCGGCGTACCGTAAAGCGGAAGAACTCAGAATGAATCGCAGAAATCAGGAAATGTGGCTACAAGGCGCATATTTCTATGACGCTTTGTGCCGGGTGTCCCCAATCCTACACGCTTTTGCCAAAAAGGGCGCAAAGCCTGTTCCGTACCTCTCAGAAGCCTATGCGCTCACTGAGAAACAAATTGAACTCCGAGAGGAGGAACACGCCAAGGGGGTGTACGACAAGGGTAAGAAACTGATGGAAGGATTCATGGCAAGCCACAATAAAAAGTTTGAAGGGAAGTGAGCATTATGTCTACCACAATCGAGCAGTTGGAGCTTGAAATACAATCTAATTCTACATCTGCCGTTGGCGGGATAGACGCACTTTCCGAGTCTCTGAGACGGTTGAAAGCCGCTACCGCTCCTGTAAGCAAGGGCGGCGTTGGGCTTGGTGCACTGTCTAACTCTTTGAAGAAATTCAGCCAGAGTGTTTCTGGTTTGACCGGGCTTACTCTTGCAAGGGAGCAGGTGCAGGGGCTTGTAGACGCTCTCAAACCTTTGGAGAGCGTTCAAAAATCCGGGTTCAATTCTCTGGCTTCCGGGCTGGATAAGCTCGTAAAAATTGCTCCTCAGATCGACACTGTTACAGAATCGCTGAAAAAGACTGACCTTGATTCTTTCGCAGACCAATGCAACCGAGTTGCTACCGCTATCACCCCTCTTGCCACTCAGATGGAGAAGGTGGCGGCTGGTTTCTCTGCCTTTCCTGCCAAGATTCAGAGGTTGCTCAAGGGGAACACGAACCTTGCCGCAAGCAACACTGTGCTGGGCAAATCCTATGTGAACCTTGCCGCAAAAATCAGTGCGGCTTACATTGGGCTGAAATCCATCACGAGCGTTATTGCCGGGTGGATTACCGCTTCAAACAGCTACATCGAAAACCTCAACCTGTTCAATGTGTCCATGGGGCAGTATGCAGAGGAAGCCCGAAATTACGCAGAGCAGGTCGGAGAAGTCATGGGTATCAACCCCGGCGAGTGGATGCGCAATCAGGGTGTCTTTATGACAATCACTGAGGGCTTCGGCGTTGCGAGCGACCGGGCTTACACCATGAGCAAAAACCTCACCCAGCTCACCTACGATTTGGCTTCGTTCTTCAATATCAGCACCTCTGACGCTTTCCAAAAGTTGGAGTCTGGTATTTCCGGTGAGCTTGAGCCGCTTCGTAGGCTTGGTTACGACCTGTCTGTGGCTCGTCTGCAACAGGAAGCATACAACCTTGGCATTGAGAAAAGCGTTACGGCAATGACTCAGGCTGAAAAAGCCGAGTTGCGCTACTACGCAATCATGACGCAGGTTACAAACGCACAGGGCGATATGGCTCGTACACTGGAAGCCCCGGCAAACCAGCTTCGTATTCTGCAAGCTCAGGTGGAACAGGCCACTCGTGCGCTGGGTAATCTGTTCCTTCCCATTCTGAAAGCTATCCTGCCGTATGCAATCGCTCTGGCGAAAGCAATCCGCATGGTCGCTGAAATTATTGCCGGTTTCTTCGGTGTCTCGATTCCTGAGTTTGACATGGGGACAGACGCAATCGGCGGCGTAGCGAGCGGCGCAGGTGAAGCGGCTGACGGTTTGGGAGATGCTTCCAAAAAGGCAAAAGAGCTGAAAAACGCACTGCTCGGTATTGACGAGCTGAATGTTATCTCTCCCCCGGAGGATTCCAGTGGCGGTGCCGGTGGTGCTGGCGGCATTGGCGGCGGGGGCGGTCTTGGCTTTGAGCTTCCCACCTATGACTTCATTGCAGACGCAGTGAACGAACAGGTTGACAAGATCATGGCGAAAATTCAGCCCTTCCTCGATTGGGTAAGGGAAAACATTGACGAAATCCTTGCCGGTGTGCTTGCCATTGGAGCGGCTTTCCTTGCTTGGAGAATCGCCAAGGGTGTGCAGGACTTCCTGCGGTGGCTGTCCACCATGAAGGGATTTAACATCACAGGCAGTATTGCTTTCAAAATTGCGGGGCTTGGCCTGTTCTTGGACGCATGGAACACCATGAAGGAAGCCATTCAAGACATCATGGCGAACGGCCCCAACTTCACCAATGTTACCAAGCTCATAAGCGGTTTCGCAGAAGCCCTCGGTGCGGCGTTCCTGCTCTTTGGCAATATCAAGATGGCGGGAGCCATGTTGGTTATTTCCGGGCTTACGGGTATTGTCTCCGCTATCAGCGACATGGTGAACAACGGTGTGAATTGGGACAATGCGCTGTTTCTGGTGAAAAACCTCGGCCTGTTCCTGAGTGGGCTGGGTATGCTGACAGGAAACACAAAGCTGGCTGGCATTGGTCTGATTATCAGCGGTGCTACGCTCATTGTGGACAACCTCAAAGGATTCCTTGAAGCAATCAGAACCGGCGATTGGTCGAATGTCAACATGGTGGAGGTTGCCGCTGGTGCGCTCATGCTGGTCGGTGGGTTTATCCTCACTCTCAAGAAACTGGACGCACTGAAAGACAGCGCAAACGCAGGTCAAGCGGCAAAACAGGCACTTGAAACGGTAACTGACACAACCTCCAAAATCGACACTACAGTCAGCACCGGCCTTTCTCCCAAGCTCACTTCTCTGGCGAAAAACCTTGGGTTGGGTCTGGTAGTCATAGCGGAAGTCACAGCGGCGGCACTGCTCATCGTAGGTGCAATCGCACTGCTCGGTATGGAACTGGAACAGGTCGGTATTGCTTGGGAACCTGTCATTGCCAATGGTGAGACGGTTGCAATCGCAATCGGTCTTGGTGCGGCGATCTTGGGCGCAGTCGGTTTAGCCGCTTATGCCCTCGGTACAGGCGGTGCGACCGTTGCGCTGAACATCGGTATCGGTACTGCCATTTTGCTGGAACTCGGTGTAGCCGCTGGACTGTTCATCGTTGAGATATGGGCTATCGGTAAGGGCTTGGACGAAATCGGTCAGGCATGGCAACCCGTTCTGGATAACGGAGAAGCTATTGCAACCGCTATTGGTATCGGCACTGGTCTACTGGTCGGTATCGGCGTTGTTACGGCGGCTCTCGGCGTAGCTACCGTTGCTTCGGCAGGTCTGTTGCCTTTGGCTATCGGGCTTGGTACAGCTCTGCTTGTGGAGCTTGCGGCGGCATTTATCCTCTTTGTGGAAAGTCTGGTCGCTGTAGCGGACGAGCTGAACTATCGGCTCGACCCGCCTTTGATGGCGTTGAACGAAAAGCTCCCCGGCTTGTCCAGCAATATGAGCGATTTCGTTGACTTCATGACGGAGTTTGCAGGACAGGTGGTGCGGTACACAGAGGTGTCCGCTATCGCTGGCCTGAGCGCAACGATTGACACCATCATCGGCTGGTTTACGCAAGACCCCGTTGAGAAGCTGGCAAATGATGTGGAGAACATTTCCGAACAGACCTCCAACCTCAACGACAAACTGGCAATCGCTGTTCCTGAGTTGCAGACTGCCGCAGACCTGTTGCAGGAATATAAAGACCTCCTGACGCAGATTGAAAACCTGTGTGATAGCAATGTGGAGCTATCCACTGGTATGTTTGTCAACATGAAGGAGGTCGGACAGAGCCTTGTAACCGGCTTTGTGGACGGTATTCAGTCGAAATCCGGGGACTTCAAAAATGCGGCGAGGGATTTAGTAGAGGGCTTCAAGACACAGCTCACCAGCAGTGCCGAGACCTGCCGCTCCACCATGACCGCATGGGCTTCTAATGTAAAGAACTGGTTCACGCAGAGCAGTTACGGCGCAATCAACCGTACCACCTTCCAGAACTACGCAAAAGATGTGGTGTCTGGCTTCGCTTCTGGTATCACCAGCTCCTACAACAGCTCGAAGTCCAGCATGACTTCTTGGGCTTCCAATGTGAAATCGTGGTTCAGCGACATTGCTTCCCGCAGTGCGTTCTACGAAATCGCAAGGGATGTTGTGAACGGCTTTAACTCTGGTATCAACGACCTGTACTACACTTCCCGCCGCTATATGCGTGAGTGGGCAAATGACGCAATCGCCGCATTTAAGTCTGAATTGGATTCCAATTCTCCCTCCAAGGTGTTTGAACGCATTGGCGGGGACACCGTTCTTGGCTACAACAACGGGATTACCACTCTTGGAAAGACCACCAAGGGCGTTGTGGACAGTTGGGCAAACTCCTTCACCAGCGTAAGCCCTGTCATGCGGTTTGCGGTAGACACCTCCGCTCTCAAATATTACACCAGTGATTCGTTCGCCAAGTCGGTATCTGCCGATGTAACAAGCAACCGCAATCTCTCTGTCACCGGCTTTGAGGAGTGCATGAAGGAGTTCTACAAGGAGTATGTCGAACCCACGCTGTCCCAGATGGCAGACGATATGCGCCGACAGGCTGATAAAAACGAGCAGACCATTGTTCAGATCGGCAATCGCACTGTCACTGACGCTGTAACCACTCAGCGCAAAGCCAACGGTTATGTGTTCGTGAAGTAAGGAGGTGCGGAAATGTCCTATATCGCAATCAATGGCTACGAGCTACCCCCTCCGAAGCGAGGGGTGCGCCCCATTGTAACCACTGTCGTGGACGCTGGCAGAAACGCCAACGGCTCGGTTGTCGGTCAGCGTGTGGGTCGAGACCAGTACAAGATTGACGGTCTTGAATGGCCTTGGCTCACCGCTGAACAGTGGAGGCAGATTCTAAACGCATTGAGCAATTTCTTTGTTTATGTAACTTTCGTAGACCCCGTTACCAATTCCCGGAAGACCATCAAAATGTACCCCGGCGATAGGACGGGAGAACCTTATTGGACAGACAATAGCGGAAAACCGACACACTACAGGAATTGTAAAGTGAATCTGGTGGACTGCGGAGAGTAAGGAGGGGATTTTATGCAGAAGGTTTCAAAGGCATACAAGGAAAGCATGAAATCCTCTCTCCGGGAGAGAGCATACATCATGCTCTCTTTCGGTCTTATTAACCAAGAAGCACAGGCAAAAGCCACCGTTGAGGAGGGCGATTTTGCGTACTACGCAAACGCCAAAAATGTTCTCGGTGAAAAAAGTGACGATACGGTCTACGCTACCCTTGAGGAAAACTTCACCAAGGTGGACGGGTCGATGTTTTTCCTCCCACGGAGAAACCAGTCGGGCGCATACCTTGACACCGGGATTATCAGCGACAAGCTCCTGACAGAAGCAATTTTCGAGCTTACGATCAACCTCAATATCGTGGCTACCGATTTCAAGGGTATCACCATCAATTTCGGGGAGAACCACCCTGTGGATTTTGACATGGTAAGCAGTAGCGGACAGGTCATAGAGTTCCGGGACAACGACCAAGCGGTTTTCTCCACTGAGGAAGTACTGACAGACACAACGCAGGTGCGGCTCATATTCTACACCATGAAGAACCCTCAGAGCCGGGTGCGTATTTACTCCATCCGCTTCGGGTATGGACTGGTGTACTACAACCAAGATGTCATGAGTTCTTCCCTTGAGAGCTATGTGTCTCCCATTGGGGCAGATGTGCCGCAGATCGATTTCTCGGTACAGCTCAAAAATTACGACCACTATTTCAATGTGGACAATCCCGAGTCTGCGATAAACTTCCTTGAAACCGGGCAGGAAATGGAAATCTACTACGGCTACCAGCTCCCAAAGACCGGGGAGATTGAGTGGATTCGTGGAAACCGCCTGTTGTGCTCTGAATGGGAGTCGGACGATTACACTGCCACTATCCGCTGTCAAGACATTTTCAGAAATATGGATTCCGAGTACTACAAGGGAATGTACAACAGCGCAGGTGTGAGCTACTACGAGCTGACAGAAGATGTCCTGCGGGACGCAGGAATGACCGATTATTATATCGACCCCCAGCTCAGGACGCTTTTCACCAAGAACCCCATACCGAGGGTACAGCACAAAGAAGCGTTACAGATTATTGCCAACGCTTGCAGGTGTGTTCTCACACAGACCAGATTTGGCGCTATCCAGATTAAATCCAATTTCGTCCCGGAAGCCACCGCAAGCGCAAAGACCCAAGCGGCGTATTCCAATGCGGACAAGATTCTGGACGATAGCGTCAAGGACGAATACGCTTCGCTGAATACGAACTACACCACGGCTGACGGGAAGATGTTCTTCCTGCCCCGCAATCTCAGCGGCAAAACATTCAACACCGGCTTCGTATCTGCGGAGCTGTCTGATGAAAACGGGCGGTTTGCAAGTAACCCCGTGGTTACGATTGAGCAGGAAGTGGCCTGTATGTACTACGGCGCAAAGTTTGTGTTCGGCAATGCGATTCCTGCGGAGTTTGTTATCCGCACCTACAACGACCGTCAGCTTGTGACGGAGTACACGGTAGGCACAGACGAAATCGAACGGGTCACGATACTGCATATCGACCTTGACGATTTTGACACCATGGAGATCGAGTTCACCAAAACAGCAGAGCCGTACAACCGCATTGTGCTGAACAATTTTAGTTTTGGCGATATTACGGATTTCACCATGACCCGAACCGACATGACCTCCTCACCAAAAGCCATCAAACAGGAGCTTATCAAGGAGGTAATCGTCCCCTGTTACAGCTACCAGAACGGTACACAGGAAGATAACCTTGTCGGTGAAGATGTGGAGGTCAAAGCCGGTGATGTGGAAACCTTCTTTATTGGCGAACCCTCCTACGGCTTCCGGGCGGTTCTGGAAGACACGATAGGCGGCGTTACGATTGAGGATTGGGGCAACTACTACATCACGGTGCGGTTCAGCGTGACAGGGAAATACCGCTTGGAGATTTACGGCTACCGATACAAAATCGTGGAGCGGTACGCAGTCAAAACCCTTAACAACCGGGGTAAGACCATCAAGTGGGAAAACCCTCTGATGTCCGACATTGACATGGCTACCGACCTTGCGAACTGGTTGGGCGATTATTACGCTTCCGGCATTGAGTACGAATACGACACGAGAGGAAACCCGGAGATTGATGTGAACGACATCGTGTATCAGGAAAACGAGTTCCACAACGACATGAAGGTGAACATCTACCGGCAGACCCTCAATTTCAATCAAAGTTTTTCGGGCAAGGTGACTGCCCGAAGGGTAGGAGGTGCGAAATATGGCTTGGCAAACCCCTAAAACCGATTGGCATGGGGCTACAGATTCCGCAGGTAATTACACAGGGGACAGGTTTAATGCGGCAGATTTCAACCGTATCAAAAACAACCTTGACTACCTGCGGGATTTGGCAAGCCGCCTGTATGACGAGTTTACTATCGTCTCCCTTGGGGAAGACCGCACCCCGGCAGATTACTTCTACGCTGACGAAATCAATCAGCTTGAGGAGAATCTGAAAACGGTGAACAACGGCTCCCTCAACATGGATTACGGCAACCCGCCAATCTATGTTGACAACGGGAATGTGATGGATTTTTACGAACTCAACCGGCTGGAAGGGGCGATTCTCGACCTCTACGACAGGCTCACCAATGAGTTCGAGGGGAGACGGATGTTCACATGGAATTTTGGAATGAAGGGAGGAGAACTGTAATGGCATGGGAACTTTTACCAGTCAATTACACGGACGCTACTTGGAGTGGGCTAAAGCGGTACACCGAAATCCAAAACGGTGACGGAACGGTCTCGTTCCAAGATGTGACGGTGTACAGCCAGAAAGAAAACTCGTTCTTCGGGGCAAAGGAAGCCAACCGCATGAACGAAGCTCTGAACACCCTCATGTCGATGGTAGAGAGCGGCACAGACCTCTATACCGCCTTTCAGAATTACTTCAACACGCAGAAGGGCTTGTTTGAGGACACCGCAGACGCTACACAGGCTGGTTTTACCGCTTATATTGCGAAGCTGGAAGCCGAGGGTGACGGTATCGTTGAGACCATCAAAACAGATTACCGCAATGAGATCACCGCCTTTGAAAACCAGCAGGAACAGCTATTCAACACTTGGTTTGAGTTTATCAAGAGTCAGCTCGGTGACGATGTGGCGGGAAACCTGCAAAACCAGATTGATTCGCTCGATGTGAAGACAGACGGTTTTGACCCCCGCAACACCGTTTTCTCTGCCGATGGGCAGACCATCACCGAGACTTACGGCGATAAGAAAATCGAAACCACTTTCGTTTCGGCAGATAAAATCGTCCAAAAGCTGTATGAGAACGAGCTGTTGACCCTGACAAAGACCGTCACCTTCGGCAGTGATGGGCTGACAATTAGCGAGGAGGTAAAGTAAATGAGCTGGGCAGAAGCAAAATGGGTGGTAGATAATATCCTGCAAAAGACAGGACAGGCACCCAACAACATGAGAGCGTTTACCGCTTTCGCAAAATCCAGCACCACCATTGGGCTGAGATTTCTGGAACCCGAAGACAGCTATGACAGCGCAGATAATCTGCTCTGTTCGGTCGGCGGCGTAATGATTCGCATGGGCGAAGATGGCTACCCCGCCAGCACCACCGAAGGTACGCTGGTTATTGACAACAAAGAGCTTGGGAAATATGTGACCGAGGAGTACACCGTGAGCAGTCTGACCGAGGGGAAGACCTACTACTTCTCCGCTTTCCCGTATTCCTCTCAGGGCGTGTATAACCTGTCGAGCAATGAGAAAAATCGGGCGAGTGCCGCTCCTGCCGATGGGGAAACGGCGAATGTCACCATCAACATTGACAATGACAGCGCATTTAACAGCGTCACTATCACCTGCGTGGACGAGACGGACGGGCAGTACACCAAGACCGCCACGCTCACCAAGACGCAGAAAAAGGCTTCTTTCACCGTCCCCATCGGACACACCTATCACATCGAGTACGGTGCGGAGGACGGGTATTCCAAGCCTGAGAACACCGAAGCCAAGGTGTCTGTGGCGGGTGCTGTATCGAACTATGAAGCAACCTACTACTATTTCACCGCCACCATTGATGTCACCTACCCGGCAGGAGCGACCTGTACCTGCTCCCTCGATGGCACGACCTATACCGCAACCGGCACCAGCGGCAGGTATCAGTTCAAGGTACACAAGGTCGGCACATGGACTGTGAAAGCGACCAGCGGCGGCGAGTCCGCTTTCGAGCAGGTTGTAATCACCTCGGACGGGCAGAGCGAAACGGTGGAGCTGTCTTTTGTGAAAATCTTCGGTATCAGCCGGGATATTAAAGCGTCCTCCCCTGTGTGGGCGAGAACCGACATGGCAGTGGGCATGACCGCCACCGCTTCTATCGGCACAAACGCTGGTCACAGCGATTTCGATGATGTCATGCCTTGGAAGGGCATGGTGCGGGAAACCCTCCCTGCCAACGATGTGATGGTGAAAATCCCGAAATTTTACTACCGCCGCTATCGTGAGGGGACGGTTGAGCATATTCAGATCGCAGACAAGCCTACGGCTGGTTTCTCGGTACACCCCCTGTTCAATCATGCAGGTCGGGAGTGCGACCACGCCTATGTGGGTGCGTACAAAACTTCCAGCAACAATAAATCCGTCTCCGGGGCAAGTCCGCAAGCGTCACAGACAAGAGCCACTTTCCGCAGTAACGCCAAGGCGAAGGGCGCAGGATGGAGCCTGATTGACATTGCGGCGGTATCTGCCATTCAAATGCTCATGCTGGTGGAGTTTGCAAACAACAATGTGCAGAGCGTTATCGGCAGAGGATATTGTGACGGAGACAGCGGCCCGCTGAGAACCGGGTCTTGCAACAGCGTTCCCAACCTCACCGGCAGACCTTCTGGCACAGACGGTAAGACCGGCGTTGTCTACAGAGGTATCGAGGACTTCTGGGGCAATGTGTGGGAATGGGTCGATGGCGTGAACTGGAACGACGGCACTTACTATATCTGCAACGACCCTTCCAAGTACGCTGACGATACTGCAACCGGCTACACCCAGCTTTCCTTCAAAGGAGCGACAAACTGGGGTAGCTCCTATATCACTGAGGAGGGTCTGGACACCGGGGCAAATCCCCATGTCATGCTTCCTTCTGCGGCTGGTAGCGGCAGTGAGTCCACCTATATGTGTGACGCTTGTTGGAGTAGCACAGGATGGCGAGTGTTCCCACGCGGCGGTGATTGGGCTTATGGGTCGTCTTGCGGTCTCTTTGCGGCTACTTTGTACACCGCTTCGTCTAATTCCTACACGAACGTTGGCTCTCGCCTGCTTTATATCCCCTCCTGAGGGTGTGGGGGATTCCCTCCCCCACATAAGTGGGTGAACACACCATATTGAAAATCGAAACACGCTAAGGCGAACAGTAAAAGCGAGTGTTCCAACACGGCGGTAATTGGAATAATGGGTCGAATTGCGGTCTCTTTACGGCTAATTTGAACAACACTTCGTCTAATTCCAACACGAACATTGGCTCTCGCCTACTTTTGTTAAACGGTAAAAATCATCAAATACTGTTTCGCCGTACCCATTGGTAAAAAATAGTTTGGAGGGACAGGGTTAGTAGGTTCACTCTCGAAAGCCCTGTAAGAAACAAAAGCAGATGAAAAGGTTTGGATTCCTCTATGAACGGATAGTTTCAGTGGAAAATTGCAGACTGGCTATCCTCAACGCTTCTCAAAAGAAGAAAAAGCGAAAAATGGTGAAAGAAGTCCTTGATAATTTGGAGTATTACGCCAACGACCTTTCCGAGCGAATGAGCCGCATGGATTTTCTCTCCCCATATAAGACCCGTATTATCAAGGACGGGTTATCTGGAAAAGAACGGGAACTGCAAGTCCCGGCGTTCTACCCCGACCAGTGCGCACACCACGCCATTATGCAGATTCTCAAGCCGATTATTGAGAAATCGTCCTACCGATGGAGTTGCGCCAATATCCCCAACCGGGGCATTGACCTTGCTTGCAAGGGTGTGGAGAGAGCCACTGTGCGGGACAGGAAACACGCAAAATATTGCGTGAAAATGGACATTAGCAAGTTCTACCCATCTATTCCTCATGGCAAGCTGAAAGCCCGACTGCGGGAGAAAATCAAAGACGAAAAGGCTTTGCAAATCATCTTCAAGGTGATTGACTCCCACAATCCGGGGCTTCCCATCGAGAACTATACTTCCCCTTGGCTGGCAGAACTATACCTGCAACCGCTGGATTACCTTATCAAGCAAAAGCACCGAATACGGCACTATATCCGCTACGCTGACGATCTGGTGCTGATAGACAGCAACAAACGAAAGCTGAGGAAAGCTCTTCACGATATTTTCCTGTTTGTGGAGGAGCTGGGTATGACGGTGAAACACGACTACCAGTTGTTTCGTATTCAGCCATACTGCAAGGAAAGGACAGGCCGCAGGGGACGAAAGATAGATTTCGTAGGGAGGTGTTTCGGAATTGGTTTTACCACCATCCGAAAGAGAAGGGCGTTGGCACTTATGCGGCAGAGCAGGTTTATTCAAAAGCTACAGCGGCAGAACCGGCCTGTCTCATACAGAATGGCTTCCGGGTTTCTCTCCCGGTGCGCCTGTTTCAAGCACACCAACTCATACGCCATGAAGAAAAAGTACTACGAAACGGTCAACATCAAAAAGTTAAAGGAGGTTGTCAGCAATGAGAGTAAGAGGAAATGTCTCGCCTAACTCGCTTAGTATTGAGCCGTTCGCACCCATGCCGGGATATGTGGAAGTTCGTCTGCGGGAGAACATCAAAGAGGTCACGGAAGTCGATGAAATGACGGAGCAGGAAATCCCGATGTTCGAGTATGACGAATATACCTTCCATCTGGCGAACAAAGAGGGTCTGCGGGAGGAAATCGAAGGAAATCTGAGCGACTGGCTTGTCACTGGCAGGACGCTTGAAATCAACGAGGGCGCAAGCATTGTACAGGACATGAAAGAAGCTCTGGAAATTGTGGGGGTGAATGTATGAGCATGATCGAACAGGCACAGGCAATCCGGGAAGCTATGGACTACGCAGGAGCAAGCCTTGACGAGGACACCGCTCTGATTTGCGTTGCGCTCTACCGCCCATGGGAAGTTGGCGTTGCGTATAAGCAGAACGACCGCTTCACCTACGGCGTAAACAGTGTGGGAGACCCCCAGCTTTACAAGGTGGCACAGGCACACACCTCTCAGGCTGACTGGCTACCCGATAAGACCTCGGCGTTGTACACCCCAATCGGGCTTGACGAGAGTGGCTACCCCATCTGGTCGAAGCCCACGGGGGCGCATGACGCTTACAACAAAGGGGACATCGTGAACTACAACGGCAAGCTGTACCAGTCTACGATTGACGGAAACACTTGGTCTCCCGATGAATACCCGACAGGTTGGGTCGAATACACCGAGTAAACACAGAGAGGATAACAGGAAATGATTTCGGAAACCACGCTGATTATCAGTATCGTTACCGCCGTATTTGCAAGCACCGGCTTTTGGGCATTTATCACCTTTCTTATTCAGAGGAAAGACAAGAAGGAGAGCACAGAAGGGAAAATGCTCAGAGGACTTGGGCATGACCGTATTTGTTACCTTGGGGCTTGCTATATCAAGCAAGGGTTCATCACCAAGGACGATTACGAGAATTTGCATGACTATCTGTACCTTCCCTACAAAGAACTCGGCGGTAACGGTATGGCTGAAAAAATCATGAAAGAAGTGGAAAGGCTTCCGCTTCTCAAAGACAAGGAGGATTAAACCATGACCTACACAAACAGTCCGTTGGTGAGCTACACAAAGCTGTCACCAAACCATTCCGGGCAGAGGACGCACAGCATTGACCGAATTACTCCTCACTGCGTCGTGGGGCAGTGTTCGGTGGAAACGCTGGGGAACATCTTCTTGCCCACTTCCAGACAGGCAAGCTGTAACTACGGTATTGGTTCTGACGGCAGAGTCGGTATGTACTGCGAGGAGAAGAACCGCTCGTGGTGTTCTTCCAGCAATGCAAACGACCAGAGAGCCGTTACCATCGAGTGCGCTTCCGACACCTCCGCTCCCTATGCGTTCAAAACGGTTGTCTACAACAAGCTCATTGACTTGTGTGTGGACATCTGCAAGCGCAACGGCAAAAAGAAACTGCTCTGGCTGGGGGACAAAAACAAGACGTTGAACTACAACCCGAAAGCTGATGAAATGGTGCTCACCGTACACCGCTGGTTCGCCAATAAGAGCTGTCCCGGCGATTGGATGTACAACCGCATGGGAGACCTCGCCAAGGCCGTCACAGAGCGTCTGAGCGGCGTTTCTGGTGGAGGTAGTACAACTGCACCCCCTACCTCTAAAACGCTCTACAGAGTGCGTAAGAGCTGGTCTGACGCTAAGAGCCAGATTGGTGCTTACTCTGTTCTGGAAAACGCCAAGAAACAGGCCGACTTGAACCCCGGATATGAGGTGTATGATGAAAACGGTAAAGTGGTATATGGCGGTAAGACCGCCGTGACAACCCCATTCAAACCGTACACTGTGCGTGTGACAATTCCTGATTTGTATATCCGCAAGGGAGCGGGTACGAATTACGGAACCAACGGCTTCATCAAGCCGGGTGTCTACACCATCGTGGCAGAGCAGAGCGGTCAGGGTGCTTCCGAGTGGGGCAAGCTGAAATCCGGGGCTGGCTGGATTTCTCTTGACTATGCGAAGAAGCTCTAATGGCAAGGCGCAGACGGAAGAAGCAAAAAGCCCCTTGGGAATTTTCCAAGAAAATTGTGGTCGTAGTATTCTCCATCAACATTGTGGTGATTGTGTTCTCCATCATTATGATGTGGCGCACCTGCGACCTCTCTCCGATGGCATACCTCATTCCAGCAGTTGCCGCAGAGACCGCAACAGGGACAGGCTTCTACTACTCCAAGGCCAAGGTTGAGAACCGTATAAAGCTGATGAAGCATTACAACATCGAACCGTCCGAACAATCTTTCAACGAACAAGGAGGATATTACAATGGTTGATCTTACCCCTATCATCACCGCAGTTCTGACCCTCATTTTCTCGCTGATTACCGCTTTCCTCATTCCCTATATCAAGACCAAGGTGAGTGCGGAACAATTCGCCACCATCAAGCTGTGGGTGCAGGTCGCTGTACAGGCGGCAGAAATGCTCTATGTCGGTAGCGGCAGAGGAGAGGAAAAGAAGAAATATGTGATTGAGTTTCTGAACAGCAAGGGGTTCACGCTGAACGCAGAGGAGATTGAAAACCTCATTGAATCCGCTGTCTTGGAGCTGAAACAGCCGCAGGTAAAGTAGTTAAAGTAGTTAAAGTAGTTAAAGTAGTTAAAGTAGTTAAAAATCGGTTTTTGCGTAAACTTTCTCTATATACACGCGTACTATGCAAAAGTTACACGCAAAAACCAAAGAACAACTACTTTAACTACTTGTATAAGAACAAGAAGAATAACTTACAAACAAAACAAGAGGAGGTAGGCGTTTAACCTACCTCCTCTATATTCATAACAAACCCGAAACAGTGTTTTACAAAAAACAAGGTGTTCGGATTTGCACCTTTTGGTGGAGCCATACACGCTATATCCGAACACGAAAGCGTGGCTGTGTTTTGCCCGGAGATATTGAAAGTGAAGACGATTCTCCGTCCCTTTTCTCCATCATCGTAAACATACACCGAGTTCACCAGAGTATCTACCACTCTGCGCCGATACTCAATATCATCTATATCACCACTCTTGAACGAATTGAGCCAGTGCATTATGCGCTCTTTCGTCAGGAGTGGTTTTTTCATTTCCTCACGAGCAATCTTCCCCTCCAAGTCGTTCTTCTCAGCTTCCAGCTCGTCCATTCGTTCCTTGGTGGTGGGTGTGATTATCCCCTGTTCGATAGCGTTCATGAGGTTTTTTATTTTCTTCTTAATGTCTTTCAGCTCATTTTGAAGTCCATTGAGATAGGAGGTATCAGCCGACTCCTTTTCAATAATCTCCATGGTCTTTCTGGCAATGCGTTCTATGGTTTCATCATTCAATACATTCTGAACGGTGAACCGCACCACCAGTTCCTCTATCCAATCCTTTTTCTCCACCGCCTTTTTGCATTTGTGATTCCGCTTACGGTCAATGCACTTGTAGTAGTGGTGGAGCTTGCCCGATCTGGAAGTGCCGCTTTCTCCGACCATGGAAGAGCCGCAATGACCGCAGAACAATTTTGTAGTGAGAAGGTAATCGTCTTTAGCCTTATTCCTCGCACGAGCCGAATAGTTGTGCCTTAGAGTGGCCTGTACTTTCTCGAACAGCTCCCGGCTTATGATAGGCGGCACACCGTCCTCCACTACAACATCTGCGAAGCGATAGACCCCGATGTACCTGTCGTTTTTCAACATTGTGCGCAGACTGTTTTTGTTAAAGGCGTTCCCTCGTGAGGTTTTATACCCTCGTCTGTTACACTCGTTGATAATCTGAGTTGCCGACATACCATCGGCATACATCTGAAAGATTTCCTGCACAATTTTCGCCCCAACAGGGTCGATTTTATACTTCCTGTCTTCCCCTACAGTGTAGCCCAAGGGCATACCTGCCCCTCCTACGGCAAGGCACTGTAGGGCATTTTCTTTTAATCCTCGCTTGATGTTCCGAGACAGGTTCTCCGAATAGTATTCTGCGTACCCTTCCAGCACTGATTCCAGAATAATCCCTTCCGGGGTATCAGGCATGGGCTGTTTGGCGTAATAGACTTTCACGCCATTCTTTTTCAGCTTTGCTTTGTAGATGGCTGAATCGTATCGGTTTCGGGCAAAGCGGTCAAGGGTGTACATTATCACCGCTTCAAATTGCCCCTTTTCGCTGTCTTTTATGAGCCTTTGAAAGTTTGGACGATTATCGGTTTTACCTGAGATTGCTCTGTCGCAATATTCACCGATGATCGTCATTCCATTTTTCAGTGCAAAGTCGTGACACTCACGAAGCTGTCCTTCTATGGATTCCTCTCTCTGGTTATGGCTCGAATATCTGGCATAGATTACCGCTTTCGTAGTATCACCTCCAAGTACTTCTTACGCCTGAGCAATTCTATGGGGATTATCTTCGCTGTGCGCAGAAGATTCTTTATCCCCCTCTAATTCTTCTCGGTTTTCAAATTCATACACCATAGCCATGAACTCATGCTTGGTTCGTCTGGAAAGAGAGCGATAGACCCTGAGAATGTCTTTCTCGTCCTCGTTCTGCGGCTCGTTCTGCGGCGCAAGGTCTTCTTCGTCCATGAAGAAATCGAGGACAGAGCAATGCAGTATCTTTGCCATTTCCACCATTTCATCTTCTTTTGGAAGCGACCCCTTATTGATGGCACTGGTGAACGAAGACGAGCCTTTGACCTGCTTCACGACAGCGGCGAGATTTGTCCCACGCTGAATACAAATTCGATTGATGTTTTCTCTGAAAGACATGATGATTCTCCTTTCACAAATTTTAATTTAGATTTTTTGAATTTGCCTATTGACAATTCGCAAAAGAAGAACTATAATAAGACCAAGAAGTTCGGGATTTCCGAATTGACAATAAGAAACCGACCCCCTTGAAAGTGGCAATTTCGAGGAGGGGCGAGGATTGAGTAGTCCTATAAGAATAATAACATCAATTCGCTTTGTTGTCAAGGCAATTCCCGTTTTCTGAATTGCGAAAGGAGGTAAAAATATGAGCTACATTCAGGAACGAATGAAGAAGCTCGGTGTCAAGCAAGTGGATTTGATTCTCGAACTGCGTAAGCGAGGTATCACAGTTCAGCCACCCGAAATGTCGAGCATTATCCGGGGTGTCTACACCTACCCCAAGGCAAAGGTGGTTCTTGATGAATGTGACAAAATCCTCTCTGAATGTGAATCTCAGTGATTCGCAGATTACAGACCTCGCAAGACCACTGGTGGGTATTTTGCAGAAGTTCTACGAAGACCCGAAAAATGAGGAGGATTTTCAAAAATGGCTACGCAATGTAGAGAAAGCAAAAGAAAACCAAGACGCAACCTGATACGCCTGTATGGTGTTCTCGTAGGGCTGGCGGTCGCAGGAATGGCGATAGGCTTTGCTATTGGGAAATTCACCGCTCCGCAGAAAACGGTGACAATCACCGAGAAGGTGGAAGTCTCGGTGTATGAGTCTGGTGCGCTTCCCAAAAACGCAGATGTGTTTCTGTATGACATTCCGTTATCAGATTCTTTGCAGAGATACATTTACGAAATTTGCGCAGAGAAAAGCGTCCCGGTAACGCTGGCTCTCGCCATGATTGAGCATGAGAGCGGCTTCAACCCGGAAGTTGTCAGTTCCACAAACGATTACGGTCTCATGCAGATCAACGCTGTAAACCATGATTGGCTTGAGGAGCAATACCGAACCGCAGACTTCCTCAACCCTTATCAGAACGCTTTTTGCGGTATCACGATTATTGGCGGTTACATCGAAAAATATGGTGATTATGGCAAGGCTCTGATGGCGTACAACATGGGTGATTATGGAGCGCAAAAGGCTTGGGAAAGCGGAGTTACCAATACAAATTACTCCTCCACGATTCTTGAGCTTATGCAGGAGTACGAGGAGGTGTCACACAATGCCAAGCACGATGGAGCTTAAAGACGGAAAGGTCGAGACCCTTTTCTCAGAGCATGATTTTGCCTATCTGGTGGAGCGATACATGGGTTACGAAGCGGCTGACTACTTCCGCTCCCGCATGAAGGAGCTGGAACGCTACAGAGAGGAGGACGAGAAGTATGACGAATAAGAAGCTCGGCAACGATTTTGAGTCCGCTTTCTGTGAAATCCTCTTTGAGCAGGGCTTCTGGTGTCACAACCTCGCTCAGAATCAGGCAGGTCAACCGGCAGATGTGATTGCGGTTAGAAACGGCAAAGCATATCTCATTGACTGTAAGGTGTGTTCGAGAGGAAGATTCACATTTTCCAGAATTGAGGACAATCAGCACACTGCTATGAAAGCATGGCAGAACAGCGGAAATGGAAAGGGCTGGTTCGCTCTCCTGTGTTCAGACCGCATTCTCATGCTTGATTACGAAACGCTGAAACGCCTTTCTAAAACTCAATCGAGTATCGGCTTTGACAAAATGTGCTTTTACGGGTGCGCTCTGGAAGCGTGGGTGGTGTTCGCATGATTATCACCGTTTCCAACACACTTACAATCGAAAACCCATCGGCAGAAATGCAAATATGGTGCAAAAAGCACCTGACGATTCCCAACCCGGATTATGCCAAAAAAGCTCGCATGAATCTGTGGCTCGGTAACACCCCAAAGGTTCTCAGCCTGTATGAGCAGAGAGGAAACACCCTTATCCTGCCTTTCGGGACGCTGAGGACACTACCTGATTCTGTGAAGGAGAACGCCCTGTTTGTGGGCGATTTCCAAGCCCCTGAGAGGGTTTTGTATGGAGGGGTAGATATTCCCCTGTATGACTACCAAAAGGTCGCTGTGGACGCTGTGGCGGCTGGACAGTACGGTATTCTGCAAAGCCCCGCAGGTAGCGGTAAAACGCAGATGGGGATAGCTCTTGTAAAGCGATTTGAAAAGAAAGCCCTCTGGCTTACCCATACGCTTGACCTGCTCAGACAGAGCAAGGAACGAGCGGAACGATACATGGACAAACGGCTGATTGGCACAATCACCGAGGGCAAGGTCAACATTGGAAGCGGTATCACATTCGCTACCATTCAGACCATGTGCAAACTCGACCTCTCCCAGTATAAAAACCTGTGGGACACCGTCATTGTGGACGAGTGCCACCGTTGTTCCGGGACACCCACCGCTATGACGCAGTTTTACAAGGTTTTGAACAGTTTAGCGGCTCGACATAAAATCGGTCTCTCAGCTACCGTACACAGGTCAGACGGTATGATTGAAGCCACCTACGCACTTCTCGGTCATGTGATCTACACCGTTCCTGATGAAGCCGTTGGTGACAAGATTATGAAAGTCGGTATTCTCCCTGTTTCAACAGGAGTGGAGCTTGGACGAGCGTGTCTGAATACTGACGGTACGCTGAATTACTCAAAGCTGATTACTTACCTCACCGAAAATCTTTGCCGGGAAGAAATTATCGTCAACGCAATCAAGCTCAACGAGGGCAAGAGCTGTCTAATTCTCTCTGACAGGCTCAATCACTTGGAGCACCTTATGAGCTGGCTCCCGGCGCACATGAGACGGGACGCTGTGATGGTGAGCGGAAAAATGACAACGAAAAAGGGCAAGGCCGAACGGGAAAAAGCCATTGAGGATATGCGGGTAGGAAAGAAAAAGTACCTGTTCGCTACCTACTCACTGGCAAAAGAAGGCTTGGATATACCTCGCTTAGAGCGGCTGTTCCTCACTACACCTCAAAAGGATTATGCGGTGGTGACACAGAGCATTGGCAGAATCGCTCGTGTCTGTGAGGGCAAGACAGACCCCATTGTCTATGATTTTGTTGACAATATCGCTTACCTTGTAAAGTCCTACAAGAAGCGTTGCACGACCTACCGTAAGAACGGTTGCTATTTTGTGGAATAGGAGGTGAGACAGTGAGATTGATTGTTTACGATGTAGAGGTCTTTTGTGAAGACTGGCTGGTGGTTCTCAAAGATATGGAAAGCGGCAAATATACCGTTGTCCATAACGATAATGAGGTGTTGAAGCAGTGTATCACAGAGGACAACATCTATGTCGGATTTAACAGCAAGCACTACGATCAGTTCATCATCAAAGCAATCTGCTGTGGGTTTATTCCGCAGGAGGTGAAACAGGTCAACGATTACCTTATTGGCGGCGGTCAGGGCTGGGAATACCCACCTCTGAAAGACTTCTTTTTCCGCTTCAACAATGTGGACATCAAAGACGATATGCAGATGGGCTTGTCCCTAAAGGCTATCGAAGGACACTTGGGGTTATCT
>ENA-UADU01000034-UADU01000034.1-human-gut-metagenome-genome-assembly--contig:-NODE-34-length-26398-cov-4.778765_pt1 | contig 26398 bp, 16 predicted proteins | sample MGYA00244272_ERZ654268 | MGnify/ENA primary metagenome ERZ654268 (study PRJEB26926, sample SAMN06165140) | human gut metagenome | biome: ENVO:00009003; feature: ENVO:2100002; material: ENVO:00002003...
TGTAGAGAGGTCTCGTGGGCTCGGAGATGTGTATAAGAGACAGGCCACATACCGGCTCCTGCGGATACGGGTCATGAAATCGGACGTGGCTTGCGATACCCTACGACCCAGTCTTTCCTCGACCTTCTTATTAACTTTCTCGATCTTATCGTAATAAGCCTGCACCATAGGTTTCTCTCGGTTCTCATCCAACCACCTATTTATCGCGTCGAGATATCGTTGCTGATCCTCGAACGTCATGTCCGAGATATCGAGATTCTGGATGGTAGGCTTGAATACATGATATACCTCCTTCGTAATAGGCTTATCCCCGTCATATCCTACTATGTCGTCACGGGTCTTCACATTAAGACCTCTATCGGATAGAAGAAGGTCGATAAGTTGTTTCTCGGTCTTACCCGTAACATTCTTAAGATCATATATATCGATAATAGCCTTAGCCTGCTCGGTCCTGTATAGTAAATCGTATTTGGCGAAATCACGGGACGAGTCAAGGTAATCCGAGTTCTTCCCATTTATCTTCTGTATAAGATCCTCATTATCCTTTATCCCCCATCCACGCTCTTTCATCATCCTAGTCATCTTATTGATATTAGATATACCTTCGATATGGGCTTCATTATGGGCCTTGGCTAGACGTTGGCCTAACATACCTAAAATAGCGTTACCACTATGCTCCAGCGTACCAAAGAACCGGGACATGACATCGATATCCTTATGGATGTTATTTATCAACTTCTTTATCCCATTCCAATATCTTTCCGGGATATTAAACATCCTGAGCTGTCCATCCAGCCAGTCCTCATTACGATCACTTCGAAGAGCATTTATATCAGACATGGATGTCTCAGCCATACGTAATATATCATCCATATCCTCTACCATACCAACCTTATTGCTGCCATAATAATCAGCCGCCTGATTATTGACGAATCCACGAAGGTTCCTGATCAGAGGAACTATCTCCCCATATACGTTATCGATAACCTGTATCGTCTCATAATCCAATCCTTTTCCGCTCTTACGTAGGTTACTGGCGACAGTGACCAAATACTCCACCTCAGCCTTGGCGGTCGCTATGACGCTCTTGGTGGATAATAGGTTGTTATTCTTATTTAGCTCACCCCCGACTTGTCTTACCTTCTCGCCTATATCACGTAGAAGGGAGATACTCTCACCGATCCTCCGGCTTTGGCTTGACCTCATCCTCTGCAATCTGGTATATAGTCTTTCCAATGACCTACCGTTCTTGATCAGCTTATTAGCCACATCAACATCCGATAATGAGTACATAAGATGGTCGCTATCCTTTAACAGAAGCACGTCAAATGCGCTTGGATCATCAGCTAACGCCGACTCCTTTATCCTATCAAGAACCTTATTCAAGTCTGATCTTTGGGTAGAGAAGAAATTCCTTATAGCCCGGATTATCCTGCCAAACAAGGAGAGCTGGGCGTCCTCGGACGAGGCCAGATCCTCCACCGCCTGTTCCATGCCCGGTACGAACCGCTGGGCCAACGTCTTACCTAGGATCTCCCGCTTCACCATCCGATCCAGCTCCTCTCCTTGGTATTCCTTCCCATACACCTCATAGTAACGACCAGCGAACTGATTCCATAACGACGTGCCGACAACAGAATCCAGCACCTCGTCAATCTCCTGTTGGTTACGATAAGTATCGACCAAGAAATGAGCCACCTCCTCATTGAGATCCTCTACCGTAGCCCCCTCAGCCAAGGCGATAACCCCATTGGCCATGTCAGATAAGGCCCTAGCCGAAGGATCCACGCCATTACGCATCTTATACTTATCCATATACTCAGACATACCCATCACACGGATACCTAACGTGGATAAGATATTGGTGATATCAGTCCTATTCTGGAGATCCTCCGCCTTCTCGTTCTCGATAACCCCACGGACATTGCTTCCGTACAAAGCGTTATCCTCCATCATCAACGACAAGGCTAGCTCCATGAATCCATCATACTTGTTATTAAGCTCCTCAAACTTACCTTGCCTTAACATACCCTTGATCTCCGATCTGCTTACCGTAACCTTCTCCCCGGACGTAGTGATAAGATCAAGATCATTACTTACCTCCGTATCAAAACCTATAGAACCCAATACGTTCATTTCGGAGGACTGACTTCCAAATCTATTTTTAAGGCTAGAGAAGGCATCCATAGCGTTATAGATCTTAAGACCATCAGAATTGCCGGCTCCAGTAAGATAATATCTATCCCCTAGCCTTATACGTTCCCCACTCAACATACCTTTCTTGATAAGGTAATTAACAAACCCTCCACGAGTGCTTACATCTGAGTTTGAGCTAATACCAAGGACCGGGATGAATGACCCACTGTTATTAAGGGTTATGGAGGAAGAGCCAAAGGAGATATCAGCCGTACCGGACGGGACGTCGCTCTCCTCGACACTGCCGGCCAAGAACCCGGCCTCGACCCGCCCACCGGACGATCCTTTTATGGCGTTGGCGTAAGATTCGTGTATCTTGCCGTCATCCGATTTAAAGAACAGGCGAGGCTCACCGGAATCATATACCAATCTTGAAGATGGAGGAGTATAATTCTCAATATTATTTAACGGCAAGACATTGCCAGAAAATATGATCTCCCCGTCTATACTTCCGCCTTTCACCCTAATATTAGGTCGTTGCCCGGTAAAAGCGCTTTCCACGGCCTTCCATAACATATGGGCTGTCTCCTTAATGTCTATATTCTCCCTGATAGCCCTTATATCATCCCATGACGCCTCTTTCAGTATCGTGTCGCCAATATTATCCTCATTTATGGAATCCAAATCCACCTCCTGTACCGTGGATGTATCTACCACCGCCATATCACTGACCTCACCTACCTCTCCGGAAGTAAGATAAGCCACGACATTGTCGCTATTCCCAAGGCTTCTGGCCAACGCCGGGGCGTCCATATCACTTATGGCGGACAAGACCTTGGCTGACATAAGTTGCCCCCACTTGCTGGCGCTAAGTCTGGCACTTATGGATCTGGCCGCCTCCTTATTCCTTGGTGCGGATCTCGTCCAGTCTCCAAACTTGGACCTGAACTTATCGTTATAAATAGTCATATAAGCTTCAGCGGCCTTATTAAGGTCACTTACGGCGGCTATACCCGCTATCTTATCGAACAAGGTAGATACCTCGCCGGAAGGGGTCAAGACACGGGTTATCTTACCTTCCTTATTCCTTTTAATTACGCAACTCGACATAACTTCATGTTTTTGACAAAGATAAACAAAAAGCCCCCACAAATAAGCGGAGGCTGATATTCTTATATTCCTTATAGAATTTATGACTTAATCCGTATTCTTGCTATTGATGAACTCACTAACGCAATCACCAGCGAATCCGGCTATATACGCTGCGTGTTCATCCTCTCCAACCTTAAATCCAAGAGACATATTGCAAAACTGACATACGCTCATTGCTATATGGAATGACTCGTGACATATATTTCTCATTATTAAATCATCGTCGCTCGAAAAATTCCAAAGTATGGCGAATTTATCGTCATCATCCCTATCCTTTACCAAATTTGCGAAAGACGCCTCCTTGTCCATATCATCCTCATCTCCCCATTTCCCCTCGTGTTCAGGCTCCATATTTTCGAAACGATCACACAATGTCTTATAATCCAACCCAACCGTGATAATCAACTTCAACGGATATATCACGAAATCAAACTCCATCTCTCTCATAATTTCTTTAATTTTTCTATAACCTCAAAACACATCTTACACTCAATCCTACGATACAACTGCCTTACGCCATCTATCGTAGTCCAATAACGACCACCCTCACGGTGTAGGAACTCGCTCATAACCTTAGTGTCAGCCACATCATTTAGGTCGTATGAGTCAAAACATAACTTACATATATCGTCAAGATCAAAATAAGTAACCTTATTATACGATATACAACTGATTTGTCTCCCATCAGGAATCTGAACATCGAAAACATCTATCTTATCCATATTAAAAAATAGAGGGATGCCGATCCCATCACAGACCGGTATCCCTTATAATAAATTAGCGACGAAAAGCATGGTGATGGACATGCGCCACAAATGTAATTACAAATTTTGTAAAAACAAAACCATGAATCAAAAACCTATCGGCATTGTTATGAAATCAGCTGGATCATCTATAACTTGCATAGTTCCTCTGTACTGGATACGAGTCCCTTTGTATGCCCAAGATCCTCCATCTGAGAAAAAAGCGACTCCGTTGTAAAGGCTCGCTCCATAACCAGACCGAGTAACTCCCTGCCAGCGTCCATTTGAACCGTCAATATATCCAAAGTCACAATAATGAAAGTTACTAGAAAACATATCAATGACTTTAGGAATCATATCGCCATGCTCCCCCCATACTACTTTATATATACCTCCACTTTCTTTATACATTCCTGAATACACTACACGATAATCAACAGTAGGAGGTTTATATGGGTTAAACCCATCATATATATACATCTTCACCATAAAATCCTATTCCTCCCATAAACTCACTCTTCCCTCCATAAAAATCTTCTATGCCCAAGAAACTGATTTGGGTGGAAGTTTTTCCGTCATTATTCCCTAGCGAGGATGTGGTACCAATAATTCTATCAAACGAGTCTTCTCCAGTCCCAAAACGATCCATCCCTTGAGGGTTTCTATCAGCGTATTTTGCGTAGAATAAATGAGCTATCTTGCAATGTGTCTCATAATCAATAATATCAAATCCTGCACCTAACGCCGTAGCGTAATCATGAAATAAACGTGATTCTAAATTTCCCGTAGAATATTCATCTCCTGTTTTGCGACTCCACAATTTACTATTGACAACAACCGCCTCTGTTACGCCTACCAAACATCTCCTGAATAGCCCCTTATTTCCCCATTTGGTGATATTGTCATCGACATCGTTATGGGTTAATGTAATATAATTGATAATATCATAATTATTATCATGTTTGAATCCAGTATAGCTATACCTATAACTAGGTATAGCTGTCATCCACTGACCCATGGTACCGTCAAGCTTGGCTTGGGTCTTACCGTCATGGAACAATTCCGAATTATTTTCATCCAGATAGCATATGGCGACCCCAGCGTCCGTTTTCTTAACCAGGCACCTTCGTCCCTTAATCTATGAGCTATCGCCACAAGAATCTATAACAGAAATCTGTTTTTTGTCATCTATCCTAAATCTAGCCACTCCACGCATACCGGTATCAAAGCATTGGTACGGCGCATCACCTTTCAACACCCCATACACCCGATTGTCGCTAGTCAACCATCGTTTGCCATCGCTTGTCACATAGGCTTGCCTGCATCCCTCCTGATTCACTGTAAGTATCTTCTTAGTACCTTTTGGAACTGTTATCTCCAGCTCAAGAGTCCGATCAAGACCGTTGTTCATCACCGAGCCAAAGGAAACGGAGGCGTTTCCGGCCCCGGACCCCGGACTGACGGTCAGAGGCTGGTCCGTCACCTCGCCTACCCCGTCCTTCCAATTAACATTCAAATCACTCATAATTATATCCTTTAGTTATCTTCTACTCACAAAGATAATAAAACAAGAGAACCTCAACCGGCTTAAGTCGATCGGGGTCTGAGTAAGCGAAAAGAAACTGATTATCGTCCCATCATTCTCAATACGGTTCTAGTCGCAGCTTGCGCCCATGTCCAGCTGTCATTAGATGTTACGTTAACCGTCTGTTGAGTACCATTTACATTCAAGTTAATAATCTCCTTGTCAAGCTCGATAGTAGAGTCTCCAGCGGCTTGCGTTACCGTCACGCTGGCTGTCTGGCCACCAGCGGCAGTTACCTTCAATGTAGCTGTCAGTTCCTCGATCGTGACGTTGGCCGGTACGTTCGAGATCGTGATGCTCCAAACGAACTCGTCAGCGGCTCCGGGATCGTCGGCGATAACCGCTCCGTTAGCCGTAGTCTTTCCAGCCGCCGTGTAGTTAGCCGGGAGCTGTAACGTAAGCCCGTTCTCCTCAGCCGGCGTGACCGCGAACGTAAGCTTAGTACTGTTAGACTTACCGGTGATGGTAACATTACCACCTGTCTTTTGTACGGAAGCGTTAGGGCTGTCTGATCTTACCACCTCAGCAGCCGCTACCTGATTAACTACCAACGCCTTCTTAGCCCCGCCGTTCGTGGTGACCGTAAGGTTGATAGTGCGTTGAAGACGACCGGTGTGTTTCTCACCGGAGAAATTAACCGCCTGATCTCCTGATCCTGATACCGGGTCGACGGTTACGAAACCGAATTTTTGTGATGCCATACTTAAATATATTTATAAATGTCCTTTTATTATGCCAAAAATAACTTGTATCATATCACAAGCCAAATATAGGGGGGGGTAGATACGACTAGCCCTGTACAACCTCAACATACAACCCTACTAAGTCCTTTAGATTATGACTAAGAGGAATTCCGCTATCCCTAGTACACTTATATACATCAGCGTTCTGGATGTAATATTTATCCTTGAATATCTCCATTGGAGGGAAATACGGGATAGGATCCCCTATGGTCCCGGCATGCTCCTTATCAATGACCTTGTATAAGGAAGCCGTATTTAATCCGGGTTCCCATTCCTTTGATAATGTATGTTGTTGAATAACTTCATAAAGGATATCCGTATCGTCCTTAACCACCCTGAGGCAGAATCCGGCATCCACCGACAGCCCGAACTCCGCCCCTTCTTGTCCCCATATAGGGAATAGGACCTTAACATCCAATTTCTCGTTAAGGGATAAAGATATAGCCTTGTTATTAACCACCATTCTGGAGAATCTGACAGCCACCTCCTGAGGATCGGAGGCATCTTTCTCCTTTGCCTGTTGCCGGACATAAGTCATGGTGATATTTACCTTATCTGGATAGCCGGACTGAGCGTCAATAGCCCTCACCTGCTCTACGGTAGTGGCTAAGCTTACTTCCCTCTGTTTGGCTCCTAACGTCGACATCAGGTCATTATCATACTTATCCATCATCCCGATCAAGATCTTGCCTTCCGTCATATCAAACTTCAGACCCATGATCGTTATCTTACCAGCTATAGCCCCATCAGCCAAAGCGTTACGCCTATCATATTTAGGGATATAGATATTTTGGTCATCCAAGAAAAACTCATGAAGATTCTCATTCTCATAAGTCCTGATCTCCTCATACTTAGCCGATTTCTCCTCATTAAGAAGCCTTGAGTCATCCAATTTAGCCTCGATAATCTCCTTAACCGTAGCTTTAGGATTAGCCTCCTTGAACGCCAATTGCTCCTCGCCTAGCTCTATCCATGGAATCGGATTGCCATTAATATAATCATCATAACTATTACCCTTAGCGAAATTATTATCAAGAGGTTCGTCTAAAACCAACATATTGGGATATATTTCCCTGTTTATATATGTATATGCCATAATCTGTTCTTTAATCTTGTTCTTTAACGGCGATGCTATACTTACCAGAAGCGTAACACCAGATACTTATTTCAAAAGCTTTGTTAGCGGTTGTCGTAATAGACGCCCCGCTCATGCTGACATAATTCCCTGTATTAGGGATGGCTTGCGTGAACGCCGCAGAGGGGACGCATCTTATGATAAGCTCCTCGCCTACCTGCATGCCTGACCCCACGGATAGGGTGGTAGCAGCCGAGAGAGTAGCCGTAATACTTCTCTTGGTAACAGGCAGGTTGGCTAACGTCGTGACGGTATTCACGCCTATTAACTTGCTAATCGCATTGTAAAGATCAGTAGGAATAAGTCCCAATCCTTTAATCTCTGAGCCACAGACCCTCATTCGACCCGGGACACCACATGTCATTAAGTTTAATTCGCCACTGCTCCCATTTATTATATTCACATGATTAAACATGAAACTGTATATAGGATACCCCCCATCAGCGGATGGCGGAGCTACCGAGACCGGGCTGCCTATAAGCAAGGAGCTGGAGTTTAAAGTATTAAATGCCGCCCTAGGCATAAGCCCATCGGATGATGAGCTAACCACCCGATAAGTAGTGTTCGTATCCTTATAATAAGGGACTCCTCCCACGATCGGACAAGCAGTGTAACCAGAGGCATTTGTAACGGTACTGCCGTTCTTGACAAGACCCGTACTGCCGTTAGCCCCCACAACACCATACGTCGTGTTAGTGTCTGTCCATGGTACGTTAACGAACATCTTTCCGCTACCATCCAATTCTACCGGATAATTCTTACCGTTCTCCGCGTATCCGATCATCACCAATCCAAGGGTAGTGGAGCTGGCCTTGGCGTATGTGGTATTCGTCGGAACCACCCACGTACCATCTCCACGAAGGAAAGAGGTTTGCTTGCCAGCAGCCGGAGCGGGTACCAATCCCGCCGATCCCGCGGCTGAGGACGTCGCTCCACCCATGTTGCTATATGTGGTATTAGGAGGCGTTTGCCATGTCCCGTCACCACGAAGATACTTGGCTTGCGCTCCGGCGGCAGGTGCGGGGACCAAGCCGGCCTTTCCCGCCGCTGAGGCAGAAGCGGCTCCCATATTGGTGTATGTCGTGTTGGTATCCGTCCACGGAACGTTAACGTAAGCGTTGCCGGACGAATCCAGTTGCACCTTATAGTTCTTCCCGGAAGTCGTATATCCTACCTTAATACCGCCAAGAACGGTAGCGGAGGACGTGGGAGGGGTGAAGGTACTTGGTTTGCCCGTAACCCCGGACCAAGGCACGGAGGAAGCCTGACTGGCCGTGTAAGACTCATACCCATCCTCACTGTTCAATTTAGACTCGTCTTTTATCAGATACATCTTACCTGTAGACGTGACCTTTACCGTATCACCGCTTTGAGCCGTAGCGGTGGTAAGGGCGAATCTAGCCGTATCATTAGCTACCACGACCAATCTCTCCAAAGCCGCCTTAGGTAACCTATCTATGCTGATGGTTCCGGATGCGATCTTAGAGGCATCAAACTTGGCCAATGTCGTGGAGATAGTTACGTTGCCTCCGAAGTCCGATGAGACACTACCGGTAACAGCCCCGGACAGCGCTATGGTCCTAGCCGCCTGTAATTTCGTGGCGGTAGGGGCATTATCCGTCTTAAGAGCATATTTGGTAAGATCAATATCATTAGCCTTATCCAAAAGCTGCTCTATCTGATCACCATTGTATTTACCTTGAAAATCTGCCATATTACACTTATTTTTTGCTCAAATATAATTATATACATAAATACCAAGAAATCGAGGAGAGGGGAAGATACGGGTAAGTGTCAGAAACTGCCGTCCCCGTGCAGGAATCCGCTACGGAATATAATAGCCTTGTCTTTAAGTTTCTGGACAGAATCCCATTCCCATTCACCCTCACAAGGCTTAACGACATACTTATTCCCCCATGTCTTAAACTTCCTCTCTATAACAAACATCTCTGGGTCTTTTAAGACATGGAAGATACTTCCGACAGGGAAATACTTATCAGTCCTCAATATAACACGATGATGTTTCTCGTCATATTCAGGATCGCCTACGATACGTGCCTTATAAAATTGGAAATCATTTAACGTCTGATCCACTGGCTCTATCCAATAATACCCCTTACCCATTGCAGTTTGTATTTAATTATCTATATTTGCGGTGTAGTAACTCATAATGTTTTAAGTGATTTTCAACCAAAGGGGAAGGGTGTCCGTGAGGATGCCTTTTTCCATTCCCGCCCACCCTTTCTATGAACAAAAGATCTACCTCGAACAAATGTAATCATAATAAAGCTACGGTCAAAAAAGAAACCCTATCGGTATTCTATTGCCGACAGGGTTCTCCAACGTTGTATCAAACTAAATCATATCACTCCATTTGATTGTGTCACCGACGAAGCACCGCACCGCCAGATACCTTACGAACGCCGTCCCTTCCGGGGCGTCAGGGTCTTCCAGATAAGCCAAGACAGCCTTGACTATTTTCTGGTCGCAATCCAATACCTTAGGAAAGTAGTCGCTATAGAACATAGCGAACAGATATTGGATATCTCCCCAAGTGGCGTTATCAGGTTTCTTGGCCCCGCATTTATCGAACATCTGCTTAGCGTCCTCCATCGTCCATCTTCTCTTGGACCCGTCGGCGTTAAGCATCTTGTCAGCGGCTTCCCTAGCCAGCTCCTTGGAAAAGTGATATCCATGAGTGTCTATATACCGCTTATAATCAGGGTCATCGGCGTCTGCTCCTCAGTAGTAACGACTCCTGCGTCCCCTGCGCATATACGGTTCGGTACCTTCGTACTCGTCACGGATGCCACGCTCACCGAACCATCCCCTGCGATACATCTCGTCCTCACGTTCATGGAGTCTCTCGCGTTTCTCAAGCTCACGCTCGTCACGTTCCAGCTCCCTCTCACGTCTTTCAAGATCACGCTCACGGCGTTCTAGCTCATCCATCCTACCGTCATGCTCCTTGCCATAATGGTCATATATTCCACCACCATAACCCATGTAAGTCCCATCCGAACGTCTGCTACGTCCACGGCCGCCCCATAACCAGAACAGGACGATGATCCACAACCACCAACCGTTAGCCCCGCCGAAACCGTCTTGGTTGTTACGACCGTTCATCAAGGCCGCCACCAAGTTCGGATCCATCTTATTTCCGCCTATTAAATTGGCGAACATCCCCGGAATCATAGATAATAAACCGTTAGTGGCGCTTCCACTACCGGAACCCATACCGTCTAACAAAACGATTTTGTCTCCACTTGTACCCATGTCTATTTATTTTTGAATTAATAATAACCCCACCTGATGGCGGGCGTTACAAAGTTCAAAAATTAACAGTCCTAAAATCGTGATATGTGTCATCATCAAAGTACGTCATGTCTTGTAAATGGTATTAATAACGACTGACGAGAGACAAAAAATCCGGAGCGTATCACTACGACCCGGATTCATCGCAAATCTATAAAATCCAATGTTTCAATGCTCGAAAGAAAACGTCTCACGACGTCAAAGAGAGATTAACTACACGAGAAATCTCGCATCAACTTATTTGTATTAGCAGTGTATTCATTAACTATCTTACTGGATGAGGGATCATCCTCTATCCTTGACAGGCGGTTATCGTCACTCCTTACCGTAACGTCACCCATCCTTCGTACCATGTTTTCTTGATATGATGATGGATCGGAGTATATAAGATCATCAACGAACCTGTATATCGCACCATCAACCGTCTCACCTACCTTCTCATATAAACCGGATTGGAATGACACGAAATCATCATACCTCCCACGAGCCAAGAACGAACCGTCCGATCTAGCCTCGACGCCGCCGTTGACCTCCCGGAGCAGGCCCGGATTCCTTTGGTACAGATACCTGTAAAACCCGACATCCATCATCCTATCCTGACCATCCAGATAGAAAAGGTCTCTCATGCTACTGTCACCGGACTCGATAGCCACGTCAAACAGAAGATCCCTTACCTGACCTTCCGACAACGACATCTCCATGCTTTTTAACGTACCTCTGTCATGGTGGTTCAAAGATACATTATAAAATCCATTAAAATCAAGGAAACGTAAGACATTATTATATAAATCCGATTTTTTTAACCTTTCCTTGATCTGGATCTTCCTCAACGAGGTACAGGATTTGATAAAATCCCGATCCTTTCCCTGCCTAGCCTCGTATCTCCTGAACTCCCGATCGATATCGGCATCATCCATCTCAGGGGTAACTGGATGCTGGTATATCAATCTGGTAAGGATCATGTTCTCGGTATTCGAGGATGAGATGTTGGACATAACTAGCTTCTTTATGTTATCCTTAACCACGCCAATATCGGAACGGGAAGCCCCGGCGGGGACCACGCCAGCCGGCAAGTACGAGGGTCGCTCTATCCCGATATCGGCCAACATCTCATAGGCCTGATCGGTGTCGGTTATCGGAGCCGTGTTATGGTACGTATTCCTACCCATATACAACATGCTCCTATCATACATATCGGAAGGGGATGTATTCCCGGACCTTACATACACCATCCTATCCCCAGTAGAATAAGTATCCTGAACCTCGTATATCGGGTTCCCTTTTCCTGTTATCCTATCAAGATCGGAGATAAAGCTATCGTATACCGAATTGCCGGCCTGTATGGAAGACAACATGACGTCCAGCGACGCCATAAGATCACGGATATCCTCCGGTCTGGATATAATCATCTCATCGCTGATCGCCTCGCTTATATCCACACCCATGTCGGCAAGATCCATGGCTATGTCATGCAGACGTCCGGCAACGTCCTTGATGTCCTTAAAATCATCCATATCGATTATCTCCCCAACCTTATCCCTTAGACCCTTCATATCCTTAGGCATACTGATATACGGTGTGGTACTATTGAAGTACGAGTCGGTAATCGTATTTCCGTCCTGACTCCGAACCTCCATACGGGTCATATTACGATACGTGTCATACATCCGATCTGCGTAATCCTGATCCTCCTGATACCGGAGTGCCAAGGAAGGGTATGGGATGGAGGCGAAAGCCTGATCGAACTCCCGGCGGTCGCTGATACCGCCTACCGCCCTCATGATCGTATCCCTTACTTCTATTGGATTCAAAACCCTTCTCTTTCCTAACGAGTCATATGTATCCTCATATATCATATAATCATCACCAAGGCCTGACTCGGAGGACAGGAAATACATATCCTTCTCATTAAGATCCCCGTCAGACATAAAATCGACAATCCTCCTCATCATATCCCTTACCCGATCATACGCCGATCGGTTGGTCATGATATTATCAATCTCATCGGCGTCATACATCCCAGATCGCTCAAGATTGTACCTATTGAGGAATATATCACCGCCGGAAAGGAAGTTAGATACGATCATATCATTAAGATCATTGATATTATCAACGCCCAAGGAAGTAAGGGTGTTATTGATATCCTTAACCTCATCGGCCATGAAATTGCCGGCGAAATAGTTCTTTCGCTTGATAAATGACATAACATCATCATACCTAGGTTCCCCATTACTATCCAGATCATATTCTGATGGCATGGACATCCAATCGCCAAAGAAAGACACGAAGTCGGGGGAGTAGGCCGTACCCCAGACCGATAAGGCCTGCTTCTGGTCGCCAAGCACCTCCATCGCCCTTTGGTATAATCCGGATGGTTGGTTATTAGGGGCAAGGACATTATCTACCCTATCCTCCTTATTTTTTATTACATAACAAGATCGTCCCATTACTAAATCGTTTTGTTACAAAGATATGAAAATCCCGCCTACTCTCACGAGCGGACGGGATACTAAATAACAACATAATAACAAACCTTATGTTTACTCTGAAAAAGTACAAATCTTTTTGCCGATCCTCACGAACAGGCAAAAACTCAATTCTAAATTATAAAAAAATGGAGTTTATCGTTTAGCGAAAATATCTTTATCTGATCTACTCAGAACCCTGCCTTTCAATTCCAAGAACCTAGGCATCCATTCTTTAGATATCTTAGACACGATCCACTGAAATCCCTTAGGAGTCACATAGACAGTATTAGTGCCATAGAACTCGTCATCATTACGATATCTGTAACGAGCGTAACCATGATCTATCATCCTTTGGGAAAGCAACCACCTCTTACCGGTCTTAGCGAAGAACTTCTTATCCTCAAGCAATATACGAAGATTCTTCTCCGCTATATCATATCCATGAGCCTCTAGCTTTTCCCGAACCTCTCTGATCAACATATCTGTCTCTTGGGCTACTTCTGCTGTCTTAGCAAATTCAACCATAGGAGCCTGTTCTTTGATGATGTTATCAGATATCCTTTTAGCTTCTAATCAAGCTTAGCTTCTTTTTCAGCCCTTTCTCTAGCTTCCACCTCATCAGCATACATCCGTAAAGCCTCCGAATAGCTAGATGGTATTTTATTTATCACTTTATGAAAAACATCCCTGTAAACATTAAATACAGATCTAACCTTTCTAGCTATAAAATACTCCATACAAGATATAGAAATCATATAAACATTTACAGGTCTTCCTACTGTCGTATTTTCGCCATTTGTGGCTAAAATCTCATAATCAATACCTTGCATAAACTGATCACTACTTACTAAAGCTCTAACAGCTTTCTCCTTAGCCGAATAAACCAATGGCCATACATCATCTAAATTAACAGGGAATTTATCACCAAGTTTACTTAGATTTAAAACCTTTTCAAAATACGATCTGATAGATAAGTCATCACTCAAAACAATATTACACATAATACAAAACAACAAGGGCCGTTGGCGTCCGTTATTCCACCAATAGCCCTCATCTATCGCCTACGCCTAGGCGAGTTAATATCTTCTTATGGCCCAATAACGGATGGACACCGCAAATATAAGACCTTATTTTGAAACTACAAACAAACAGGAGATATTTTTACAAAAAATGTAATCAGTTATATTTATCTATCATATAGACGAAATATAACTGTATCTATCCTCCATCATCATCACCACCTTCTTGATATCAGATAAAGTTAGTTTCTTTATCTCCATATTCCTACTATCCATCCTGACAAAAGAGTTCTTGAACTCCTGCTCGGTTATAGCATCCAACCTAAATAGATTGTATTTTATAAGCAACTGGCTTACGTCAAATATCAGGATATTAAGATCAATATCATCCTTCAACTCATCAAGAAGATCACGCATCATGGTTTTGATAGCATCAGTATCAAGTTCCAGCTTCTCGGCTTCCTTCATTAACTTCTTGATAATACCATTGTGCTCGATTATGATGTTAGCATTATCATCATCGGTAGGTAAAAGGATATCCATCGTACATTTTATACCAACCTTATCACTAAGTCTTTTATTGAACTCAATCATATAATCAAAAGCCTGATCCCTGCTTAATGCGTATGTATGATCAAGTAACTGCTTTTGTCTGACCTTGACAAAATAGTTACTGGTGTATAACATCATCAAGACCTTTACTCGCTGGATACGTAGGTCTTGCATGATCTTCCGGTGTAAAAAAGAATCTAGTTGCATAATATAAAGAGTCCCCACCGGGGCCATCACACACCCGACAGGGACCAACTTTTAAATATCTTACTCGTCAGGTGATGGACTGACGCCGCAAAGATAAGACGAATAAATTTACCTAGCAAGGATTTTCCGCCTCATTTTCTCCGGATACTACATTACCGTCGGAAACCAAAGACCTATCCTCGGCAGCCTTCGCAGGCGAGGCGGGTCCCGATTGGAGGTCAGACGGGTTGACGAACGGGGTCTCCGTATCCTCGAAGAACGTCTCATCCCTCCTAATACTCATCCTGAACTTAGGAGCTATGAAAGGATCGTTATTAAGATCTATGTTGATCGTAACGTCATTCATCAAAATATCCTCCTTAGTTCTGGAATCACCTATCCATCCTCTTACATCAGCGGTCATAGGCATCCTGCTAGCCGCTTCCTTGATAGCTTCAAGCCGGTTCTTGATAACATCCACGTCCCCAGCCAGCGGAATCATATATGTCTTATTATCCAACCCAGATCTGGCTATAGCGTTATTAAGATCCATTATATCATCAATACTTACGCCTCCGCCTAGACCCTCCATAATCCTATCAGCCATCGATCCGATCATGGATGAGAATGACGATATATCCTGATTTTTCAATCTTACGGGGTATAGGTAATTTCTTCCATTTCCTGTCTTTATAGCTACGACCGGGATACGTGAATTTTTATAATTACCATACTTGTCCCTGACGATAGCCGTACAGAACGGGAATATATTATACTTAATATCATCCCTCATCGTAACCTCCCCATTCTCTATATACCCTACGCTCTCGACCTTACCAGCCGTCTCGTTGGTAAAGTCATTCTCGGATACCATCAACGTACCATTATCATCACTTACGCTAAAATTAGGTCTTCCCGGCAAAACACTGGTAACTGTACCTACGAACGGTATATCAATCTCGCCAGTAACAGATCCTATATTATCCCTATATAACTCAAAGGCCATACTCCTTAAATCAGCGTTACTCCCTTTTGAGTCTGGATCATTGGCTTTTAGCACCGAGACGAAATTGCCATCGCTATCCACGATCTTAATAACCATATTATCAACCAGCTCTCTGTAAGCCGACTTAGTCTCATCAGAATTAGGATCAACGGCGTTAAGACTATTGTATTTATCATACAGTCCCTTGGTGTATGGATCTGACATATCCATCTTAAACCTTACCATATCACCCTTGCGAAGGCTAGCCGCTGCTTCCTGATTCACCGACTCGTTGTTAGACCCAAACGTATCACCCGTATAATAAGGGACAATAGACCCATCCTGCCCCTTGCGATACACCATGAACCAATTGGAGGTAGATAAGGCGGTCTGCCGCCCCAGTATGACACCGGTAGCGTTCTCGAAAGCCTGAGCGTCATCCTCGCTAATCATCCATCTTGAGTGGTTATCTGACTCTATAACAGTAAATATGTCGGTTCCGTTGGTGAAATCCATCACCCTTCCATTATCAGTATCAGTGGCATCAGATCTTTTAAGCCCAAGACTGTCCATAAACCTGTCAAGTCTCATTCCGCCAACCTCATAATACATGACCCCACCGATCTCTCTCTTCTGGGCCATCAACACCACCGGATTCTGGGCGGCGTTAACTTCCGTCCTGCCGGTGGATGTCCCGGGTTCGCTCTCTGTGAGGACATCACCCATAGGTATGGATTTATCGTAATCCTTGACAGCTATACTTCCGTTATCATACAACCTCATCCATTCCACGAATTGAAGAAGAGGCCCATTGGAATAATTATTGATAATATCAATAGCCTCATTAAGCTTATCCTGATCAATCTCATTGCCATTGTCAGCCTCATTCATAAGATCATTATAAGTCTTTATAGCTTCTTTGATCTGATCCTGATCAAGGCCATTGATATTCATATCTACAATATCATCAACAGCGTCCTTGATATTATCATAAATATTATCATGGATCTTCAATCTATCTATTATCGATCTAGCCTTATTGATCCTTGAAATAGGATTATCCCCAAACCCGTTAACTAGACTATCGACACGAGGCTTGTTATTATCATATATCTGTCTCTCCCTAGGAGATAAGACATCCTCATTACCGTTCCATATCTTTATAGCTATATTATTGATTCTATCGTCAGAAGGATTTATGATATCCTCATCATCAGGAACCCTCTCGACTATATTACCTTCATCGGTCTTAATCTCGTTCTCCATAGATCTGGCTATCATATGATTATATGTCTTGAACATAAATGCCTCATCCTCCCCTATAAGACCATCTTGGTAAGCCTTGTCTATAGCTTGGTCGTTGGCGTAAAGATCATTGGCATCAGGATTATCAGTATTCCTGAAATCATACTTGCTATCATCCTCCTCATAAGTCTTACCCCATACGTTCGATAATATCTTCATGAACCCGCGCTCCTGCGCCCGGATGAATCTTCTGTCACGCATACGACGAAGAGACTCGTTTATATTCTTATAAGCCACAAGATTATGACGATACTCACTAAGCAATGCCATAGCCTCCTTATAATTATCAACCCCACGGATAGATACGACGTTCTCAAAATCAGCTATAGTATCATAAGCCGCCATAAGATCAGCGGCACTGATCCTTGAATCATTTCTATTTAAGAACAACTTAGATATATCAGCCTCTGAGTTAATTAACGTAGTTAATTTCCTCTCCAATGCGATCCTATCCTCTGTTAATTTAAGAAGCCTATCATTCTCCTTGACCAACTTAGCCTTATCAGATTCAAGAGCGTCCTTCGACGCGACACTTTGTTGAAGCCTCAAGATATTCTTCTCCATCCTCTGTATATCATCCGTAAGCTTCCTGAGTTCTTCAAGATCCCTGCTCGAATCAGGATTAAGACGAGAATATATATCAAGAGCGGGGCCTATATCCGTATTGTATATCCTTCTTAACTGATTGGCAATATCGTTCAAATTATCCTTCGCCTCAAGGCCATTATAAGCCATATTGGAGATATAGGCGTTAAACGACCTATTGGATATACCATCGGTAAGGGAGTCGGCGAATCTGTTGGCCATAATGAAATTATCCACCTTCTTATTAAACTCGTTGACAAGATCGGCTTTATACTCATTGACCTGCTCATCTGTCATATTCATATCGGAGGCTATATCGCTATTAGGTATAGACTCGATGACTGTCTTGAAATTCTCCTTAGTATCATCTAACATCCCCATTTCCTGATCATAACGAAGACGATTGAATACAGCGTCACTAAAAGTCTTATCTACGATTCTAGAATTAGGTATATCGTCAGCGTTATTATCCGTTTTCAAGCCTGATAATTGAGCGTTCAGAGCCATGCTGCCACGAATAGCTTGGACGGCCGCCGAGGTCAAGGCGCCGGCATTAGTGTTGTAGGCCTCCACCATCCCCTTGTTACGGGACATGTCTTGGCTCCATTCCTTTATACCTCCAAGACTTTTTCCTCCCATAACCGATCCAATAATCATACCGATGCCGATCTCCTTCCAGCCCTCATTAGATCCGTAAGTCTCCTTGAATCCGTTCTTTATAGCTTCCATATAACCTATATTCTGACGGATGGCCATAGGATTATATCTTGATTCCACCCAATCCTCCGCAGACTTACTGGAAACACCTTGAAGACCTTCCTCGAACAAACCCTCAGATACCGGTCGCTTAATGATATTAAACGTATTACCAGCTATTTTCTGCCATTTCTTTGGTGTTATAGCCCTTAGTGCACCGTTGTCCATTCTCTCGGCTCCTACGCCAAATATATTGCGTTTTATGAACTTATCCACGCCCAGATCCATGCCAAACATATCACCAAACATAGCTATATTGGATAACGTAAGGATACCGATATTGGCAGCGAATATAGCGTTAGCGGCATCAGCATTATCAGCTCTGAACTTCATGAGTTCCTCATATGAGGCTTCTCTGCCGTAAGCGTTCCTGTAAGCTTGCTTGAAGTTTTCCTCAGACTCCATCAGCCCGCTCCTTGATTCCACGGAAGCTTCCCAAAGCGTAGAAGTACTCATAAAAGTCAGGTTATCCAACCCCTTGCCTATACCACGACCTATACGAGCAGCTCTTAGCGTAGCATTAAACCCGGTCTTTGTAGCAGAAGCAGCCTTCCCCATACCGGCAATCGTAGCACCTATCCTAGCACCCATACGAGCGGCATTCATAAGACCAGCTCCTGCGAAGGCGTAAGATGACAAAACGGCTCCAGCCGTAAATGCAACCCCTGATAAAAGATCATTTGTCCAAAAATTGGTTGTAAACATACTTTTAAGAAATCCAGCATCTCTCTCCTCCTTGCTGTAATAATGATTAAGCGTATAATCACCTCGCTTATCCATATCATCTAACCAATCGGCAAAGCCGTTATCAGATATGGCGGATAACGTCCCTTTTGTAACAAGTTCCTTTAATCCGTATATAGACTGACCTACGCCCCCTATACCATACAATGTGGACTTATAGATGAATTTACCCAATCCTCTATAAGTCTTCTCCCAACCGCTTTGGTTCTTTGACAGACGATCATCATTATCCACGTTATTGATATAACTCTCGTATTTTGGAATCCATTCACCTGTTGACAGCCTATACCTTGAATCACGAAGGTTGATCCTACTCCCAGTTATATCATAATTACCCTTAGGGATACCCGTCTCGTTTATCATCTGAAAAAGCGGATTCCTTGCTTTTACATCATCATGATAAGATGTCTCTACGGAATTTTTTATACCCTCTACTAATGATGGAATACTTCTGCTTCCCTCTCTAGACAAAACATCATTATCCATATCCGATGAACTGCGCATGCCAACAGGTATAGGGATAGAAGAAATATTATCCTTAGAAGGCATGGGAGATGGAATTGATGGAGTAGGGACATAGTATCCCTGACTCTTCATCACATTCCCTATATCGTTATTATTATTGCTCATTTTTTCCATCTATTTTATCCATAGTCTCTTTATCCAACACCGAAAGAAGATTGCTAAGGTCAGAATGCTGTTCATTAATATCCCTACCCTTTACAATAACGTCTTTATTGATAGCCTCAACCACGGCTTGGGTAAGATACATCTGAGGACACATATTTATAATCTTCATGATATTATCAGCATAATCAGTATTATATTCCAACACCTTTAGAGGTGTCCCGGTCCTAGCCTGCCCGTGAAAATAAACGCCAACCTCAACACCTCCAGGAAAGCCCTTGGCTTTAATATCATACGATTTGTAATTTCTTAAAACCGTATTAATAATCCTAATAGCTCTTTTATTAAGCTCTGATGTAGCTAGTTCATTGTTCTGAATATTGTACTTATCAACCATCCTAGAAGCCTCCTCAGCCGCATTCTCGATAGTAGCGAAAGCGCCAAGTGAATTAGCTTGCGCCCATTTCTGATAAGGCCTATTGGTCGTGGCAGAAAAAGATACAGGGATGATCTTAGATTCGTAATCTTCAGATCTTACATTCCTTTCCCTTTCATACAAACTATACCCCATACTATCTAATTCCTCTTTAGTAACTTGAACCGTAGCGATATTTTTTCCGCCAGCCATAGCTACCAAATCAAATGTATTGGGATTATCCGTAGGACGAGCATACAATATGTAATTATTAAGTCTGCTATCTTTATCCTTATTCAAGAAACCAGCTCTTGACAAAAGCAGACTCTCTAATTTAGCATGCATACGCCTATCTTCTTTAGAGGCATTGGTAGAATTAGAGAACGACCATGATCTTGGAGCAAACTCGTCATATCTTCTTTCATAGACCATTTTAGAATCCTGAATAGCCTTAGCTATATTACGACCTATATTAGATGAAGACCATTCTCTTCTAAGCGTAGGACCGTCAGCTCTAGACATATTCTTACCTAAGATCTTGATCATTTTATCCCTACTAGTCATATCGACATTATCGCTATTCATTACCGGATTGTCTACACGACTATAAGTTTTAGCTATATCATTTATATCCTCCAGAGTGAAATTTTCTCCTGAATATCTATTTAACAAATTTATATAAGATCTCATCAGCTCCGTATTAGCTATAGATCTATCCGCATAGTTGATGTTCTCGCTTATCAATCCAGCTATAGCGGAAACCTTTAAAGCATCTTCTGGTGAATACTCTTTCCCTCCAATAATAGCTCCATTCTTACCAACATCCCTCGCATTAACCATACCATTGTCAGTATATGTATCAATACCTCCAGTAACATAGTCCTGATCCCTTACAGCATCATTAAGGATATTTTCCGTAGCGACATCAAAGGCATTTGTAAGATAATCAACTTCCTCATCCATGATCTTACCATACCTATTCCTATTATCATTCGCTGCCATAAGAGCCTCATATTTATTCACCATATTTGGGGTTGATGATAATACAGAACTTGACGCACCGCCATTATTAGTGATCCATGCCATAATATTCTCGCTATTAACACCACCATGATATATAGAAGGATTGTTTTGTATATCGTTCTCTATGCCTCGTAGATCAACAGGATTTATGGATGATATTAAATCCTTCTCACCTGTCGATATATTATTCTCATTCTGAATATATTGATTGTCAAATATATTCTCAGGAGTAACATTAGGCTGAACCTTTTCCAGCTCAATCATAACACCTGTAGGGATATTAGAGCTATTACCAGCTTCCTTGGACATTACTTCCCTAAGCTTAAGATTCTGATCTATCTCCTTTGATTTCTGCCTCCACGAGAACTCTCTCTCCTTGAAATCAAGATCTCTCATCTTAAAGTAATAATCATCAGCGATGTAGTTCTCAGATGAATTGTTATACGACCATCTAGCGGATACACCATCAAGAAATTCATTACGTACAATAAACTCCCCCGCTCTAGCCGGGTTCATATTATTGCCAATAAAGGAAGTAGCCTCCTCCACTAACGCACGGCGCTGTTCCCGGACCTCCTGTAGTGACGCCTCAATAGCCGCCTTAGCGGAAGGGCTGGCCTCGACCCCTTTGAGTTTGGCTAAGAGTGCGCTCTCCTCAGCGTCAAAACCGGAAACATATTTATTAACGAACTGATCAGTAGTCATGCCACTAAACATACCGGGATTAGTGGCAGCCAAATACTGACCCTCTATCTGCATCTGAGCCTTAGCGTTCTGGGATATAGATCTAGCGGCTATCGCTCTAATCTGAGATCGACTCATCTCATCAACAGTAATATCTCTCATCCTACCAGTAGGCTTGCCATCCACTACCTCAGGAACAGAAAACTTCTTTCCCTTATTAAGACTGACGAAATCCTTCATCATCTTATTCATCTCCTCATTGTAATCCGTATAAGGAGTGTAATGAATAGGATTCATCCTTGTACCAACCTGACCATCATTAACCCATTCATAAAACGGCATTAAGGCCACAGCCTCATTTATGGCACTATATTGCTTAGGATTATTAAGCTTCATATCTTCGATCTTCTGAGAGAAAGACCTATACTCCCTAGTACCGGCGATAGCGTTCAATACACGGGTATCTAAAGCCTCTCCAAGACGGGCTTGTATGCTTCTAGCTATACCATCAGAAGCTAGATTGGATTTACGATACACGTTATTCACATCCTGTATCAATCCATTTAACCTATTCTGAAGATATTCCCTATCCTGAGGTTTTATAATGTCAGAATTGATAATATAATCAGCATACTCATTTATAGCCTGCCGATTGGTATCTATCTTCTGCTGCATGTATCCCATACCCTGCATCATGACATCCATGTTGTAGGGTGATACGTACTTACCGTAATTCCTTAATATACTGTATTGTGAAGCCATTATTTATCCCTTTTTGCCTTTAGTTACTTCCTGAGCAGGATATAATCTCCTGTAACTTAATATATCTCCTTGAGGGTCTGCGATCAACTGGCCATTGGGACCAATCTTAACATCCCCAAATATAGATCTTAATGTATTCATGGTCGTAGCCGTGTTCCACTTCTGCTGAATCTCATCATTGACGCTATCGAAATACCTAGCCCAGTTCTCGTCATTTATAGCCAATCCCTGCAATATCCGTTGTTGATAAGCTTGACGTTGGGCTATGTTCTTGTCGTAAGTATTCGCCCATGATTGAGAATTGACATTATCAGCCCAAGTCCTTTGAGCCACATTCCCTTGTTCTACCTCATTTATATACTTACCTATATTGGAACTCATGATAGCCTGTAAATTGGAAGATAAAGCCCCTCTCTGGGAATCCGGGACATTACCCATCTGATCCAATTGTGATTGGAAAGCACGATTAGCCTCAACCATATACTGATCAGCCGATCTCAACACCGGGTCCACGGTAGGAGCGTAATGTCTTTCCAGACCTTCCGTTGTCACGGCTCCCGGAGTCATCCTGAACACCTCAGGAAAGTCAAGACCACCACCTACTATATTCCTGCCTCCATTGCCGCCGTTCGACTTACCGGCATTTGTGTTGGTTTTAGGAAGTGTATTAGGATCAATCAGCTCAGGCATATCCAGCTTAACATCAGGATCCTCCACATCACCTATATCCATAGGACCGGGAGCCACCTTATGCGGGTCAAGTATAAAATCAAGACCTTCCATGCCTTTCATGGATCTTAACGCCTGCATCTTAAGCATATCCTCCCCAAGGATCTTATTAACAATATCTTTATTCTTGTCAGAAAACAGTTGACTGAAATGAGTGATACCAGCGTCGTTAAGAGCTTTATGCTGTTCCTCTGTAACAACATCCAGACCGATCATAGGACGAGATGAGGAATATTGACCAAACTTATTATCTCTCATCCTATCATGATATGAGGCTTTCTTATCTTCCGGGTAATTACCTTGGCTATCCTCACCGCCAAAGGAAACGAGCGTCGTGTAATCCCGAAGCGCCTCGGCGTTGGCGATGATCGGGTTCTCAGCCGTAGCCAAGCCCATCCAGCTACTTGTCTGACCGTAGATAGCGTCTTGCAATGCCCTAGCCCTAGCGCCCTCTGAAGCTCCCATATAAGCATCGTAAGCGACCGGATTGAATGTCTTATAATAATTCAACCTCTCATCCGTATTAATACCTCCATAAGAGCCATCAGCTCCTTGGCGTTGATAACCGAAATAGTTAGGATCATTGTTGAACCTATTCTCGATCGGGCGGAAAGTTAATTTACGACCGAACAAAGACGTGCCTCCTATCTCCATCTTCTGGCGAATACCAGCCACTTTCTTAAGCAGCTCTTTCTTAGCCTCAGCTATATCCTCCTCCGTAAGATCGTATTCTTTCATAGATCTGGATATGATGTTATCTATCTCACCACCCTTAGCGAAATACGTATCCTCATCCTTCTTCATCTTCCGGTCTTCCTGCTCCTTGTATATGACATTAGCGAAGTCCGTAAATCTCCCCTCTAATCCATTAACCGTATCGTTACTATCATTTATGGCCTTAGATAATACAGAGGCGTTTAAACGCCTTGTATTCTCGTCATCTATCTTATCGTTTTTCTTCAGCTTCTCCAGCGCCTTTTTCTGATCATCGTAAGCCGATTTAAGACCGATATTAGCCTTATACCTGTCCATTAACGTAGCATACGTATCCTTAGGCGTGGCTTTGATCCCATACGTATCTCTGATGTATTTAGCGAAATCCGGCTCTATGGTTGTGTCGTCGGTAATAACCTTCGTTCCCTGCTCCAAGGAAACGGGGGTTCCATCATCGGCGTGCTTCTGCCCCATAGCCTCCATCGGCGCCTCTCCGGGCTGCGTCACGTACTCACCCTTCTCGACCTCTACGTTGGCTTGATCTTCCATCGACTTAGGTAACGGATACAGGTACTCACCGGTAAGGCTTCCGCTATCGAACCTATTATTAGGTCCTAGATAAACACCCCCACCATCCTTGTACTGCATCTGGGATTGCCTTCTTTGTCTGGCCTCACGCTCCTGAGCTAACCTGATATTGGTACGAGTACCTTTCTCTGACGCTATCCCAGAAACCACGTTACGAGCCAACCCCATGATACCACTAATTCCTGAGGCTATGGTGGTTATCGTATTAGCCGTTTTAGCCCTAGTGGATAAATCTCCATATCCCTCACTTCTCATACGCCCTATACCACGACCCATCTGAGTGAATCTAGACCCTATATCATCAGCGCCATAGTAAGGGATGGTGGTAAAATCAAAAACATCCGTACTACCAGACTTATCAACCTTCTTATTACTGTCAACCAAAGCGCTCAAATCACTTGTATCAATGGTATTAATATCAGGCTGCTGAATATCAAATCCTATCTGGGTAGACGAAACCAAAGGCTCCACTCCAATACCCTGAAGACCAACAACATTACCGGGCATAATAGGGGTGACTTCCCCGGCCTCTTGATATTTAGGTATCTTCCTCTTGATTACATACTTGCTCATATCAAATTAATTTCGTTCTGACACAAAGATAGTTTAAAAAAAATAGAGACTCATCATTTCACAACGATGAGTCTTTTTAATATCAATCTTTTAAACACGTTATAGGATTGCTCCACTTCTTTTTCCACTCATGACCAAGATAATCTATAAGTTTATCATAAGTATCTATAAAGCCACCATCTATAACCCCGGTGATAACATTCTCTACAGCTACTATGTCGTTTAACTGATTCTTTGTAGCCGTATTCCTTATCCCACTCTCATGCTTGTTAAAGACGATAAAATTAATAGCCTTAGCTACCCTTGATATCTTATCAGACAACTGACTCTTGTCGCTAACCAACCTGGCGACGGCCGAACTCATCTTGATATAAGCCTCGCCAGCGGCATTCCTGTCCTCTATGAATCCATCATGCAACCATATTATCACCTTGGCGTATATCTCTGGATCCAATTCCAATGCTACCATAACAAAAAAATACGGATTTACATACCATTTCTGACCCTCTCCCTTTCCTCTTCGGTAAGCCATTCCGTATTTTTTGAGATCGGTTATCTTATTGATTTTCAATTCATGGTTTTGTACCGTAAGATTTCTTACAGTACATATATCATTAATACTCAGCTCCCTAACAAGAGCTTTCATCTTTTCCTGAAATCCATTAGTAGCAAACAAATGATCAAGCCTTCTAGACTCCAACCCCATAGATTTACGTTTTTCATTCAAGGCTTCCATAACTTCCGTTATGCATACAAACCCGTCCTTGGACATAACAGAAATGTTCCTACCTAATAATTCCCTGCTCTCTGATGATAAAATCAAATTACTTTTCATATCTTTACTAAAAGTTTTTAATTAATAAATGCGCCTATC
>ENA-UADU01000060-UADU01000060.1-human-gut-metagenome-genome-assembly--contig:-NODE-60-length-19340-cov-6.761939_pt1 | contig 19340 bp, 12 predicted proteins | sample MGYA00244272_ERZ654268 | MGnify/ENA primary metagenome ERZ654268 (study PRJEB26926, sample SAMN06165140) | human gut metagenome | biome: ENVO:00009003; feature: ENVO:2100002; material: ENVO:00002003...
AGAGGTCTCGTGGGCTCGGAGATGTGTATAAGAGACAGATATACTTCTGAATCAAGGTTGCGTCAACAACACTGATTTCGCCGTCATTGTCTACATCACTGTTAAAAAGCTGAAGCTTGTCAAAGTCCTCAATACCTGCAACATATTTTTGAACAAGCGTTGCATCAGTAACAGAAATGTATCCGTTTAAATCCGTATCACCGCAAGTTAAACCGACCAGAGTATCTCCGATTATTCCGTAATCGCAATGAGCGCCGTCTTTAAGTCTGCAATAGCGGTATGACATTACTTTTGTATCTACACCAAGCTGTCTTGAAACATATATTTCAGCATAGCCGTCCTTATCGGGAGCAAAGGATGTTACCGCACCTCCGTTTGTCGCATATGCGCCGGATTCCGCATAGCAATTAACACCGATGCTGTCAGTTCCGAAATCTTCGTATGTAAAATCAAAATCCTTGTAAGAACCGTCGCTAAGCTCAGCAGTCATTGTTCCGTTTTCATTGAACAGACGGGAAAAATCGGAAAGCTTGATTTTTACCTTAACATATTCACCGCCTGTTTTGTCAAACTGATAGAATGTCTGAACATTACCGAAATAACTGTGTCCCTGCGTCATCATATATTTTACGAATTTTTCGCCCTTTGGAAGATTTACAAAATTCGGTGCATTGATACAATCCTTAAACCATATATCGTAATCCTTTTCTTCAGTTGTTTGGAACTTTGCACCGAAATTTTTATCGGTATTTTCAGTGTATCCCGTTGTTGTCACAAAAAGCTGATTGTTTGAGATTTTCTGCGTTGTACCTGTAACTTCAAAGTCCTTGTGATTTTCATCCTCGCTTACCGCACCTGTCATAAGAACCGAACCGACGGTAAGCACACCGCACATTGCGATTGCAGTTATTTTTTTAATTGTATTTTTCATTGTTTATCCTCCGTTTTTATTGTTTATCTGTCCGAACCGACAACATATTTCTGCAAAACAGTTGCATCTTCACCGCTTGTATTATTGAACTCATATTTGTAATGCTTGCTTGCGGATGAGGCGAGCAAATCTATAACAGTCCAATAATAATACTTTTGATTTTTCGGAAGATTCAACTTCATATTATACCTCTCAATTGTTAATACTTGTCTAAGTTTATCAATCTATTTTTCTTATGTCAATAATTATAAAATAAATTCGGCATTTACGGCAATATATGCGTATTTTCCCAATATTAATTATTACAAATGACAGACAAAATACTCGGTCATTTCTGTTTTTAAACAATTAGTCTTTAAACAAAAAACAGACTGCACCGTGATACAGTCTGCTGTAAATTATGACGCACGCTCACATATTACATAGTAACGGTCAAAACCGCCGTTGCCGTCACTTATGCAGGTAAACATCGTGAGCAAATCTCTGTCCTTCTGCAAATAGCAGTCGCCTGATTCGTTCGGCTTATTGACTTTGGTTTCAACAACCTTGTAATTGAGTGTATCCCAATAATTTGTGATTGAAACCCTGTCACCGATTTTGAGGTTGCGGAGGTTGTCAAAGAATATTCGACCGATGTATCCCGTGTGACCTGCAAGGACTGCGTTTGTATTCTTACCGCCGATCGGCAATGATGTTGCACTCATATGTGCCGCACCGTAGCTCATATTTGAGCTGTTCGCACCGAGGTAAATCGGCAGACGCATATTTATTGTTTCGGCGGTAACATAGCCGTAAATGCCGTCCGTTATGCCGTAATCATCAAGATTGACTGCAGCCTGTGAATAGGTATCGTTGCGGAGCATTTCATACTGGTTTGTTTCAAGTTTTTTGTTGTAGGCAACGCTGTCATTGAAAAGTCTGTCGAGATCAGCCTTGAAAACAACGGGCTGTTTGGAGGTACGCTTGCCGTCCCTGTCAATTTTGTAACCATCTTCGTCAACCTTGCCGTCCTTGACCGCCTGTTCAAAAGAGCCGTCCTCAGCTTCTTCAACACGGGTATCAAAGCCGTCAGCCTCACCGTTTGAAATCTGTGTTCCGATAAAATTTGATATAGGGGGGAATGCGACAAGACCTATTCCGACAACGAGCATTGCTATTGCCACACCCGTAAGTATTTTTTTAATCATCGGAATCACCGCCCGAATCATTCTGATTTTCGTCAGCCGAGTCATCTCTCAGCCGTTTTGCACCGTTTGACTTCTTCTTTTTACGCTTGAGCAGAAATACAACCACAAACACAACAAGTGCAACAAAGCCGACAATTATGCCGATTGCGACTGCATAAGGGATTTTGTAACCGAGAAAAAATATGTAACCGTTATCAAATTTTGCAAGCGACTCGCCCGTTTCAATATACTTTGTATCGTCATAATCGACACGCTTGCCACGCACGAGAAGTCTGTGAGTATTAATGCCGTATGGGGTACAGGTGAGGAGCGTTACAAGGTCTTCGCCGTCAACAATTCGCAAGGAATTGATTTCCGAGGGGAGAACAACTTCGATTTGATCAACCTCATATTTCAGCGTTCTGTCGAGGATATGAACATAGAATTCATCGCCGACCTTCATATCGGTGAGGTAATCAAAGAAAGTTTCTCCCGGAAAACCCGAATGGGCAGAAATTACGGAATGTGTGCTTGCACCGCCGACAGGCAGGGAAGTGTTTTGAAGATGCCCTGCACCTTTGGAAAGAATCTCTTCGCTTGTGCCATGATAAATCGGCAGATAAACATTGATTTTCGGCACATCAATATAGCCGATAAGACCGTTATCATCAATATTGAGAGTTTTCTCATAATTTGCACCGATTTTCTGAAAAGCCTTTTCGTCGAACGGGTCGGTAATTATCATATTATTTGAAAGGCTGTTATTGTACTTTGTCGCCTCTTCAAACATTTTTTGAGTTTTCTCACTCGGCATCTGAGCAACCCTGTTGGTGTACTCCTTAACCCTGCTTCGACTGACATAGTTATTAATTGCGGAACTGACAAGCGGATAGCTCATTATGCCGATTCCTGCAACGAATATTAAAACTATTAGTAAAATTGACAGCTTTCGTTTCATAAAATTTTCCTTTTCTGCGTGTTTTTGTTCCGTTGTTATTATACTATATTTTACTATTTATCGCAACTGCACGGTGAGCCACCGTTGCCGGTTCGTGTAGATAGTTTGTGCAATACCAAAACATATTCCGCCCGAGCGTAACATTGTGGTGGTTTGCGACATTTATAAAATTTGATTTAACATATAATTTGCACCGTTGGCGACGGGTGGAGGCGGTTTTAGCATATACAAATGCGGTGCGGAACACCGCCACCTTAATTATTCATTATTCATTAAATAAAGCCAAAATAGAACGGGGATGCGTTGCCGCATCCCCTGAAAATTACATATATCATATCACAGATTTTAAGATAAAGATATTCGATTAATTATTTAGCTGCTTTCTTTCTCTTAAGAACAAAGAGAAGAACGCCTGCACAAGCGATAAGTGCTGCACCGCCAACATAGAACATCATTGTACCCATACCACCTGTCTTAGGAACAGTTACAGGGTAGTTAGCAACAGCAACATTGTCACCGTCTGCAATGTTACCTACAAATGTATACTCCTTGCTCTTGTCAATGCTTACTGTAAATACTGAGCTGTTGAGGTTGTAGCCTGTAGGAGCTGCTATCTCTTTTGCATAGTATGTCTGTTTAGCATCAAACTTGAATGCTGTTATTGTGCCTTCGAGAACAAATGTAGCCTCACCGGTAGCGTCTGTCTTAGCAACTACTTTCTTGCCGTCAACTATAAGAGGTGTTTTAGCTTCTGCGTCTGTGAATATCTGGAATTCAGCGTCAGCAAGCTTCTGAGTTGTGTCATTGCCGTTAACCTTAACAACCTTCATGCCGTATGTAAATACATCAGGTGAATTTTTACCGGGTTCAAAGTTTGTATCAGAATCGTTGCCGTAAACAAGACCGTCTGTGTTGGTGATAGGTGTGTTGAGCTTAGCTTTTTCGTTTAAATCAGCTGTGTATGTAACAACAACATTTTCTGCATCATAGAACTTCTCAGATGCAAGTGTAGCAGATTTGAATACAACTGCGAATGTAGCAGTAGTTGCCTCACCGTTCTTGCCTGTGTAAGTATAGTTCTTTTCAATAGAGTAATCTGTATCCAAAGTAAGAGCATCAACTGCGCCGTCGTACTTAACTACAACTGAATTCTCGTTGAATGTAAGACCTTCATCCATTGTATCAACGATTGCATACGTTTTTAGCTGGTTGTCGATTGAACCTGCTGTTGAAGCTTTAAGTGTGTATGTTACAGTCTTGTCGTTATCGCCTACATATTGCTTGTCAGCTGCCTTGTCAACTGATACTGAGCTTGTTGAAACTTTTGTAGCAAGGTTGTGCTCTGTCTGGTCAACAGAAACATACTCTGCGCCATCAAAGTAAGGAAGTGAAGCAAGTGAGCTCTGAACACCAGTTACCTTAGCGGGCTTAGAAGTACAATATACATAGTAAAGACCTGGGTCTGTTACTGTTGCAGTAGCCTCTGTAACTGTTGAAGAAAAGCTGATTGTTGTAGCAGCTGTACCGAATGCAGCTTTGTCTGTCTTGTAGAGGTTATCACAAGCCGTGATGATTTGCTGTGACTTTGCATCTGAGTATGTGCCCTTTACAGCATCCTCAAGTGCTGTGTTGTTGATAGTACTTGTGTACTCACCTGTTGTAAGGTTGAGGTCTGCAATCTTGAAGAAGCTGAATGTGTAATTACCGACTTTGTCAGTGTCAGTTGCATCAACTGCAAGTTTGTACGTAGCTGAATAGCTCTCTACTGCACTTGCTGAGAATGGGATCATGAGAGCAATCATCATTACTGCAAGAACAGCTGCAAAGATTTTCTTTGTAGTTTTCATTTTTACTTTCTCCTTTGTGTTTAATTTAATATATGTAATTCTATTCTAACCGAATGGTTAAACTGAATTTGGGTGGCTGCATGGCAGACACCGGCTAACAACGGTGTCCGTAGCAGTCAAAGAGGTTTTCTATGAAAGAAACATATGATTAAAAAATCACCTGTTCTAACAAGTTAAATCATATTGGGTTACTTTCTGCGTCTTGCTCTGCGTTTTTTACGACCTTTTCCGTAATAGATTGCATAACCCGTGAACATTGTCACCGCAAGTCCTGCAACCGACAAACCGAGAACAAAATAACCGTTCATACCGTCACCGCTTGCCGAAGGCATTGTAATTGCACCGTCAACATAATTATATGTAACATCGTAATTACCCTCAACAGGAAGTGTGAAGTAGGAAAGTGTGTAGTTCGGGGTGTAACCCTCTGACGGTTTGTACTCAAACAGACAGTATGTCTGATATGTTGAAGTACCCTTTAAGTAGTTATCGGAACTGCTGTTCCAAACAACATCTTCGCCTGATTTTGTAAACTCACCGTTACCGTCCTTGAAGATTGTCAGGTTGTCGAACACTACATTACCGTCGCCACCTGTCTTCTCGGAAATCATATGAGAGCTTATTGAAGCATTTTTAATGATTGTATTGATATCGTCAGCATCAAGGATACCTTCTTCTGATACCTTGATTAATGCAAACTCTGTACCTTTTATATTGTTATTTGACTGGTTCTTCTTGTTTACTGTTGCGCTTCCGTGTGTGGTTTCATTTTTAAACTCGGCTTCATTTTCTTTAACAGAAGTAGGATCGTTGAAGTAACCTGCAAGCTCAGCATCGGTTTTGCCTTCAATATCTGAGTTCTTAACCTTAATGTACTTAGCCTCCGTTACTTCACCGCTTTCAAGCAATTCAATCTCGGCAAGCCAGGTGTTTGTATCCATTTTATAATCGGATGCATTTTCACCCTCGGCAAGAGCCTCGGTAATCTTAAATCTGTAAACACCCGCAGTGACTAATTTGAGGTTTTTGAATTCAACCTTACCGTTTTTGTCAGGTGTTTTCAAATTCGTGGAAATTGTTTTTGCGCTGTTTGTCTTAGTAACATTGCCGTCAGTATCCTGTTTTGTTGTATCCATTGATTCAAGACCTGTCAATGTATAAACGAACTTGCTGCCGCTGTAAGGCTGACCGTCAAGAGTCTTATTTACCGAAATGGCAATGTTTGTAGGATTAACCTTATTGACAAAGTCAAGCACATTTCCTGTTTTGGCGAGAGTACCGACGAATGTACCGTTGAAGTCCTGATTGCCTACTTTATAAGGAACATAACCTATAACATTTTTCTCTGTAATCTTATAGGTTGCACCTACAGGAATATTGAGAAGCTTAATGCTTTCGCCCTTTTTGATTGTGAACGAACCGTCCAAGGGTGTACGGTAAGCTGTGTTTGAATAACCACTTGCGCCCTTCTCTTTGAGCTGATATTCAAGAGGATAGGTCTTGTAATCATAGGTTGAATCGTCGCCGTCAAAGTCGAGAGCAATTGCAAATGTAAACTGCTGATTTGTATCGTAATCGGTTTTACCGTCTTCACCAACAACATTCTTTGAAATTTCAAGAGGTGCTGTCACTATCTTGTTGGTATAGTCGAGCTGGAGCTGTGCATAAGCACTGTCATCCTTGTCATCTACAAGCTTGAATTCCGAGTTCGTAGTTGAACCGCTATCGATTGTTGAACCGACTCTGTTGTTAACGAGCTCCCAGTTTGTTGTGTATGTAAGCTTACTGCTGTTTGTTGACTCGTTAACCTTCATTTTATTGCCGGTCTTGAATGAGTTGTCAAAGTCAGCTATATAATTATCTTTAAGTGTGAAACCGCTGTTTGAAAGAGTTTCATTGCTTGTGCTTTCGTCTGATTTTGTAAGCTTGTAGCCTTTACCGGAGGTATCTTTGCCGTTCTCTTTGATTGTATAATCAAAAGTTTCATTAGCTTTGAGGTCATCTGAAATTTCAGAAACAACATCGCCTGTATCAAGTGCCTTTGTAACCTTGAGGTCATTGTTGGCAGGTGTCATTGTGAAGTTTACTGAGAAGTTAGACTCAGCCTCACCACGCTCCATATAGAATACTACCATATGGTATGTCTTGTTAGGATCAAGCTTATTACCACCGTTGATTGTCTTTGTAACGGTGCCAAGGTTTGTAGGATGTGACGAACCGTCTGCAGAATACTGAGTGCCGTTACCGTTCCACATTTTACCGTAAAGATTTGAAAGTGTAAGGTCACCTGAAAGTTTATCGTTACTTACATTCTTCTGCTTACAGAAAATAGCACCTGTGTTGCTTCCAAACTGTGACTGCTTAAACTTGTAGAAACCGTCTGATACTTTATACGGTTGAACATACTTAGTTTCCGAACCCCATGTATAAACGCAGAAGCTAGCATAATCACCTGTCTTAACCCAAAACTCACCATCCGGAACTGTAGCTTTTGTCGACGATGATGAAGGTGAGTAGTCGGCAAATACATCGTCAGCTGTTGCTTTCATTGTACTAAAGTCAATTGAACCGCTTGCCTCTTTATGGTCACCGCCGAGGTCGAGAGCAAGCTCTGCATCAGCACCTGTTGAATCTTCACCGATATAAACCCAAAGGTCATCGTCACCGCTGAAGTTAAAGGTTGCAGGTTCGTTGTCTGCAAGTAAACCGTCCTTCGGAACTCTGAAGTCTATATCAAGTCTGATACCGAAACCATAGTTATGGTTGTAACTTGTACCCTTGCCGGCTGAAGTATCAATAGTATTGAGTGTATCGTTCTTTTGTGCGTCACTGCCTTTACCCGTTGTGTTATTAAATGGGAAAATACCATAACCGTTACCTTGTGTACCGCCGAAATTTGTCAATGCATCTTGTACACCATACTGTTTGCCCGTACCGTAGTTAATTTTGGTAGGTGTGAGGCCGTTCCATGTAAAGTAGATGTTATCGGTTGCATCTTTTGAAGTGAATGCATAAGTAGTAACACCATCAGGGGCAGTAGTTGTACGGAACGGGAAAGATGACTTATAAACATTGGCAACTTTTGCATCATTATATTTAGCGGTTGAAAGTGCCTCAGCATCAAAGTAAGGAGCCTTGACACCATTTGCAACCTGAAGATCGCCCTTGCTGTCAAGCCTGTTGTACATAAGACCCTGTAAGGACTGGTTATAATCACCGCCACCCCATGCCATACCGTTGGAGTTGTTTACTGCATAGTAATAGTTATCTTTATAATTGTTGATGTTTGTAAGTCCTTTTGCGTGGGTCTCAAATGTACTGTACCATTTATCACCCTTGAACATATTACCGAAGTAGAGAGGATACTTCCAGTCAGACTTACAGTTTGAAGCAATGTTGCTTATGTAGCTGTTGAAGTTATCAAACTGATACCAGTAATTTTCAATATCACTATCGTTATTCTTACCCTGACACTGAAGATACCTTTTCTCCTGCTCCATATCAGACCAGTAGTCAAAGTATGTTGCGTCAACGCCTACGATGTCAGGATTATCTGAGAATGAATTTTCAACGACAGCACCATAGTTTACATTGTCTATTTCCGAGAATTTTGTCCAGCCTTCGCCTCTGGCTGTCTTAACATATGTAGCCGTGTTATCGTTGTAGCCCGAACCATCATATCCCGAATCTGTCGGATATGATGTTGCAGAAGATGCACCGTTGAGGTTATGTTCGTTCGGATGGAATCTTAAAAGCGCACCCGCCGGAATTTCACCTTTGAACACCACAGAACCGCTTACCTTGGTGTCTCTGGTGTCTTTTGTAAGCTCAACTGTTCCTTCATAGGCATCGTTGTAGTCAAAAGTTGCATAAACCTTTGTAAGCGACTTCCAGTCATCGTTTGAAACATAAACTGTTTTATATGTTGCCTTTGACTGTTTGTCGGGAGCTTCAACAGAAAGGTATTTACTTTCTTTGAACGAGCCGTCGGTAGAAAGATAAAATTCTGTGTCGCCCGTAGCACCCGAAATGTCGATGGTCTTGATGAACGGGTTAGTCCACTGACTTTTTGAAGCATCATAAAGAGCATTATCGGCACTGTATGAGTCGTTAATACCGAGGTCGCTTGTTTGTGTTTCGCCCTTGTTGCTGAAGATTACATTTTTATGGGATGACTTAACATCTACATAGTAGTAATTGCTGTCTGAAGATGTCTTAGTCATTGCAACACCCGGCCACTCTGCGTTGAAGTCATCTTCGTTTACCCAAGAATATGCATAAGCTTCATTATAGGTATTATTGCTGTTATAAAGATAGATACGGCGAAAATCTTTTGCAACAGTCGTTTTGGGAAGAGTAAAATTAACCCCGGAAGAAAGCTCAATTTTTGTTGCACCGGATGGTGCAGTGGCTTCAAAAACTCCCGAAGAATTTTTGCTTACAGTACCCGTACTGAGAACCGTGCCGTCATCCTTAGCAAAACGATATGTAACAGAAGAAAAATCTTTCCATTCCTTATTCTTGGTCAGGTTAATATAAATCTTCTGTCCCGAAGATGTTGCCGCAAATACATTAAGCAACGTACCCGACACGGCACATACCGAAAGCACGATGGTAAGTGCAAGCACAAGGGAAAAGCTTTTCTTTACGGTTCTGCAAAGCTTTTTACCTAATTTCATAATTTTTTCTTCTCCTTCATTGCCGATTACTTTGTTTTGGCAGTCAAAGTACAATTAAACAGAACTGCATAGGACAGTCCAATATATCTGCCAACTAATTATGAAACGCAATTTTTTGAATTTGTTCTTCTTTTTTACTTGTATACAATTATATAATATTTTATTGCATATTTGTAGAGGCAATACAGCCAAACTTTTGGTAATATTTTTGGCTATTTTGCATATCTGCAAGCACGATTTAATATTTTTGACCATAATGTGATTTTATTACTTATTTATCGCCATTTTTTGTGTTTAAGATAAATTATACCCATTATACAACCTTAACAGGCAGTTAAAAAGTCAATTTCAGAACTAAATTTGTTGATTTTTAATTCTTTTTTCAAAAATATCAAAAATTTTATGCAGGTTTACTCCATGCTGTGCGTGCGAAAATATGTATTATTTTGCGATTGCTGCTTTTAAAATGCCCCAAAACCAGCATTTTGCAGAATTTTTCAGATATATTTTTATAATCAATATCTATATCTCATCAAATTAATCACCGAATACCTTGAAAATTCGGCACAAATAAAGGGCAGAGTATTGCTCTCTGCCCTTCAAAATGTAATTCACTTAAATCGCAATTATACAAACCGCTTTATGCAAACATATTAAAGATCTCTGCCGCAGCACTTCTTGTACTTTTTACCGCTGCCGCACGGACAGGGATCGTTTCTGCCGATTTTCTTGCCCTTACGGATAGTCTTGTTGACAGAATCCGTACCGTCTGCAGAAGTTTCTGTAGGCTGAGCAACCTGCTCACGGTGAAGCGCTTGCTTTACGGCGTCCGACTGTTCAACAGCTTCTTCATCATCGGATGCAGACTTTGCCGCTGCGGCAGCCCTCTGAGCTGCTCTCTTTGCCGCTGCAATTGCATCCTGTCTTTTCTGAATCTCATAAACACGCTTTGGCATAATGAGCATCATCTTGACAGTATCTTCACGAATGCTTTCAATCATCTCATCAAACATATCGAAGCCTTCAACTCTGTACTCAACAACAGGATCGTGCTGACCGTATGAACGAAGTCTGATACCGCTCTTGAGCTGATCCATATTGTCGATGTGATCCATCCAATGTGTATCAACATTCTTGAGGAGGTAAACACGCTCCATCTCACGGATTGTTTCCTCGGGAAGAAGTTCTTCGTTTTCCTTGTAGATTTCAAGAGCATCGTCAACGAGCATCTTCTGAATCTCTTCGGGTTCCATATTTTCAAGATCTTCAAGGCTGAAATCATACTTTGATTCATCTCTTATAAGCCAGCCTGCGTAGTAATCCTTGAGGCTTTGGAAGTTCCAATGCTCTGCAGGACCTTCGGGGAGATACTGCTTGATTGAAGTTGCGATTGTATCCTCAACCATTTTGAGGATTGTTTCGTGGAGATCCTCACCGTTAAGAACCTGATCACGCTGACCGTAGATGATTTCACGCTGTTTGTTCATAACATCGTCGTACTGGAGGACATCCTTACGAATGCCGAAGTTACGAAGCTCAACCTTTTCCTGTGAGCCTTCGATAATACTTGTGAGCATTTTGTTCTCAATAGGCATATCTTCGGCAACATTCATACGCTCCATCATCATTTTCATTCTGTCACCGCCGAACAGACGCATAAGGTCATCCTCGGTTGAGAGGAAGAAACGGCTGACACCCGGATCGCCCTGACGACCTGCACGACCACGGAGCTGGTTATCAATACGGCGTGACTCGTGTCTTTCCGTACCCATAATGTAAAGACCTCCGGCCTCTCTTACCTTTTCAGCCTCGCCCTTAATTTCTTCCTTATACTTGTCATTCAGTTCTCTGAATGTATTTCTTGCATTGATGATTTCTTCATCATCGGTTTCCGCATAACCTGTAGCTTCTTCAATAAGCTCCTCTGTAAAGCCCTGCTTACGCATTGCGGCTTTTGCCATATACTCTGCGTTACCGCCGAGGATGATATCGGTACCACGACCTGCCATGTTGGTTGCGATTGTTACCGCACCGAGTTTACCTGCCTGAGCAACAATTTCAGCCTCTTTTTCATGCTGTTTTGCATTGAGGACATTGTGCTTAATGCCTCTCTTTTTGAGCATTTTTGAAAGAAGCTCCGACTTCTCAATTGAAATTGTACCGACAAGGACAGGCTGTCCCTTTTCGTGAGCCTCAACAATTGCGTCAATAACAGCGTGGAACTTGCCGTTTTCTGTCTTATAAACCGAATCGGGGAGGTCTTTTCTTAAAACAGGCTTGTTTGTAGGAATTTCAACAACATCAAGCTTGTAGATTTCCTGGAATTCTTCCGACTCTGTCTGAGCAGTACCTGTCATACCCGAAAGCTTTTTGTAAAGACGGAAGTAGTTCTGGAATGTGATTGTAGCAAGAGTCTTGCTTTCACTCTGAACCTTTACGCCCTCTTTAGCCTCAATAGCCTGGTGAAGACCTTCGTTAAAACGACGACCGTACATAAGACGACCTGTAAATTCGTCAACGATGATAACTTCGCCGTCCTTGACAACATAGTCAACATCAAGCTTCATAACGCCGTTGGCCTTGATAGCCTGATTTACATGGTGCTGAATTGTAAGGTTATCGGGATCGGTAAGGTTTTCAATACCGAAAAATTCTTCGGCTTTCTTAACACCACTCTGTGTGAGGGTTGCTGTTTTCTGCTTTTCATCAACAACATAATCAATGTCGTTTTCCTTGTAATATTCCTCCATATCCTCTTTTGCATCAAGTTCTGCAAAACGCTGAACTTTAAGAGTTTTTGCAAAAGCGTCAGCCTTTGCATAAAGGTCTGTTGACTTGTCGCCCTTACCCGAAATAATAAGAGGAGTTCTCGCCTCATCAATGAGGATTGAGTCAACCTCATCGACAATCGCAAATGCGTGCGGACGCTGAACCTTGTTTTCCTTGTAAACTACCATGTTGTCACGGAGGTAGTCAAAACCGAGTTCGTTGTTTGTTCCGTATGTAATATCTGCGGCATAAGCCTTTTTTCTGCCCTCGTTATCGAGATCGTGGCAGATAAGACCAACCGAAAGACCGAGGTATCTGTAAAGCTTGCCCATCCACTCTGAGTCACGGCGGGCAAGGTAATCGTTGACTGTTACAATGTGAACACCTTCGCCTGTAAGAGCGTTGAGGTATGCAGGGAGGGTAGCAACCAAGGTTTTACCTTCACCGGTTTTCATCTCGGCGATTCTGCCCTGGTGAAGAACAATACCGCCGATAATCTGAACGGGGAAGTGCTTCATACCAAGCACTCTCCAGCCTGCCTCACGACAGGTTGCAAATGCTTCGGGGAGAATATCGTCTGTTGTTTCGCCGTTGGCAAGTCTTTCTTTAAGAATTGTTGTCTGGTTCTTGAGTTCACTTTCGCTCATAGCCGCATATTTATCTTCGAGTGCAAGCACCTTGTCACAGATTGGTTGCACACGCTTAACTTCACGCTTGCTGTAGTTGCCGAACATAGCCTTTAAAAAATTCATCAGGGTTCTTCCTTTCAATGTACCGAAAAAATCGGTCAAACTGTATTTTCAATAATATAATTTTAATTTACTGCACCGCAGACGCTCCAAGGCTTTTTGCAGCCTGAATCATTGCGGCCTCAACCACGGGACCGGCATATTGGAAACCGAAACCCGAATCCTGTACAACACAGGCAAAGGCGAGAGGGCAGTCCTCATCTTTTGAGTAGCCGACCATCCAGCCGTTAGGGTTCTTATCATCGCCGACTTCACCCGTACCTGTTTTGGCACAGACTGTAAGTCCGCCGAAAAGGTTGTCGCCGTAGTAATCCGAAACGGTGTATCTCATAACATCATCAAGCTTTGTCGCCGTATCGGATGAAAAAAGCTCCTGTCCGCTGCTCTTGTAGTTTATGCCGAGTGCGGAGAGTATGGACTCATCTTTGATAAGGGTAGGGTTTGTAGCCTTACCGCCGTTTGCGATTGCACCGCAGATAATTGCCATCTGCATCGGGTTTACCTTGTCATTATACTGACCTACGCCCGACCAGCCAAGCTGATTTTCATTGGCATCGCTGACATCATATGAACCTTTTGCGGTTTTAATTCCGTCAACATCAAAGGAGCTGTTAATGCCGATTTTCTCGGCAGTTTTTGTCATTGTGTCACTTCCGAGTTCAACGGCAAGCTTTGCAAAAACAATATTGCAGGAATGTGCCATTGCCTCTTTATATGTCAGCGTTCCGTGAGTTTCCGTACAGGTAACTTCACTTCCGCCTATGTTCTCACTTCCGTTACAAACCCAAGTGCGGTCATAAAGGTCGGGAATATTCTCGATTGCCGCCGCAGATGTAACGATTTTGAAGATTGAACCCGGAGTAAAGGTTGACGAAAGCACATTATCAAGGTAAACGCCCTCGTATTCGCTTTCGTTGTCCTCGGTAATTTCGGGAGGAGCCTGCGGATCGTAAGCCATGGTGCTTATGGAACAGATAACCTCGCCTGTTTTGTAGTTATATATTACACATGCACCTTTTTTGTTATAAGCTGCAAGAACATCATAAGCAGCCGCACAGGTTGCGGAATCGACCGTCAGCTTTATATCGTGAGAGGCACGCAATGATTCCGGCATATTAAGTCCGAAAACAAGGTTATAGCCTATCAGCTGAGAACGATACATACTTTGAACAGCCGTTGAAATGTTAAGGCTGTCATCACCGACAACATGAAGCAGAGATTTTCTTACGCTCTCGCTTTCGTTATAAACTCTTTTACCGTCAACCGTCTGTGCAAGAGCCGTGCCGTTGCGGTCATAAATCGCTCCTGCCTGTGCAAGGCCGCCGTCACCTGCTATATGCGCATTATATGCCTGATCAACCCAGTCGTCTGCCCCTGTTACAAGCTCAAAGGCAAGATAGCCGAGTCCGCCGATAAACGCAAGCGCAACTATATATATGAGTGTACTTCTGCGAAGTATTTTTTTCAAACCTTACACCACCCTGTGTATCAAGTGAACAATCGAAAAATTAAAGAAAATGCGGCTTTGCTTGCAAAGCACTATGAATACGGTCGGGAGATAGAGCATTTTATTTTGCTGTTTTTCCTCTCGACAACAATTTTCCATTTTCAATTTTTCATTTTCAATTTACCAAACTTATCTTTTTACCGAATAAGTTCTCTCGTCTGCGGCTTTGATGAATGCAACAAGTCCCCAACAAGACATAATACTTGAACCGCCGGCAGACACAAACGGAAATGTTACGCCTGTGAGCGGAAGAACATCGGTTGCACCGAAAACATTGAGAGAAAGCTGAACGACAAAAAGTCCTGCCGCACAGCACGCTGAAATTGAATAAAAGGTACTTCTGCTTCGGGTTGTAATTGCCCTTGCATAAATAAACATTGCACCTACTGCCACGGCAAGTGTGAACGCAACGATAACTCCCATTTCTTCCGAAACAAGTCCGAAAACAAGGTCACTTTCGGATGCGGCAACCTGCTTTAAAAAACCGTTGCCGATACCTACGCCGAAAAGTCCGCCGCTTGCCATATATGTGAGAACTCTTGCCTGCTGATAACCAAGGTTGTCCTGAGTATGTTCCCACACATGACGCCAGCCCGAAAAACGGTCGGCAACATACGGTTTAAACTTGAGGACAAAGGTTACGCCGAAAATTGCGGCGGCAACAGCAAGAATAATCGTCTTGAAATCACCCGAGCGCATAAACGCTGTGAGCAAAAATGTTACAAAGAAGATGAGCGCAGTACCGAAGTCACCCATAAGAGCCAAAAGGCCGACGCATACTGCCGAGAAGATAATGTACTCAAGCAGGTTCTTCTTTGTCATCAACACATCAAGCGAACTTGCGCCGATAAAGATGAAAATAATCTTTGCAAGCTCTGACGGCTGAAATGAAAACGAGCCGATATAAATCCAGTTGGCAGCGCCGTTTGTAATCTTACCGAATACAATTGTTACACCCAAAAGACCGACCGCACAAATCATTGCCGGAAGTCTGAGTTTATTTACCTTGTCGGGATCTTCAATCAGCTTGATAATTATGCAGAAGAAAATCATACCTATTGCGGCGGCAACAAGCTGAACATAAGCCGAGCGTTCCGACTGTCTGATAAGCATCATTACGCCTATGCCCGTCAAAAACAGGGCAAGCGATTCAAGCTCGAAATTTACTCTGCGGATTACAAAATAGGAGATAAAGAAGAATCCCCATTCAACAGCCGCAAGAGCGCCGAACAGCACGAGCGGAGCCATTGTATTTGTGCCGTCATTCCAGAACATTGCCTGAACGCACATAAAGAAGTGAAAAAATGTAATAAGAAGCATGAGCTTCCACGATTTCATTGCAGGCTTATCGCTGACCTTTGAGAAAAACCAGCTCGACTGCAACGGCTGTTGGAACTCCTCGCCTCTTTTTACTATAAGGCTTGTACCGCCTATTGTTATTGTATCGTCAATTAGCACCTTTGCTCTGCCTCTTGTTCTTTTGCCGTTGAGCATTGTGCCGCTCTTTGAGTCGGTATCGCTTACATACCAACCGTCTTTACGGCGAAGGAGTACGCAATGATTTCTTGAAACCGTCGGGTCATCAACGGTTACATCACTGCTTTTACTTCTGCCGATTGAATTTTCCCAGAAAAGCACGGGGAGCATCTCGCCCGTTGCAGGGTTCAAAAGTGAAATCAAAGGAGTTTCGGGACGGCGGCGACGGCGCATTGCGGCAAAGCACTGGTACACAATTATTATTGCATAAACAGGCATAAGAAAACGCAGTGCAACAACACCCATATCGAAAATTATCGAAAGATCCGGCACTTTTTTCAACTCCTTCACAAATCATCTGTCCTAAAAATAAGCATACTTAAAGTTATACAGTTTAAATAATAATCCAATTTCCTCCAAAAGTCAATATTTTCATTCGTGAAGATAGTTTTTTAAGTCAAATACTTTAATGCCCGAGCGTTATTTTCTATATTAAGGTAACTTTGTAGCCGAGTGCCTCGGCAGTCAATTCGTGAAGACAGTTTGTACAATAAAAAGACTTATGACGCCCGAGCGTTACTATCTAATTATAAGTGAAGTAACTTTGTAGCCGAGTGCCTCGGCAGTTAATTCGTGAAGATAGTTTGTACAATAGAAAACTAAAAATGCCCGAGCGTAAAATTGTTATTGTCTGTACCAACCTGTAGGGGCGTTCATTGGACGCCCGCAGGTAACGGCAGAATTTTCATAACAGATTAAATTTTATAAATGCCGCAAAACAATTGTTATATTGTAGGGGCAAACCGTGTGCAATGCACACGGTTTGCACGCAATGCGTGCAAATTCGATACACAACATTTATCACATCAAAACATATGTGACTAAACAAAATGTTTCATCAAGGCGGGCGTCCAATGAACGCCCCTACAACACAAATTGCAAAGACAATTACAAATATTTGCTCGGGCAAAATATGTTTTAAAATATACAAACTGTCTGCACAAACAGGGAACGGCGGCTCGCCGTAAACAAAAGACCTCACGAAATTCGTGAGGTCTTTTATCATGATATATCTATGAGGATTAATGAAGACTTTTCATTTTATCGGCTTTATCACGGCATATATGCGACCATTTGCAGTCGCCGCACACCTGCGAAAGCCTGTCTTTTAAAATTATATTTTCCCTTGCAATTCTCGAAAGCTCTTTCCAATCGGCAGTATCGCCGATTTTCATTCCGAGTAAATCAAGACATCTTTTGTCATAGCATGACGCCTTGCCCGTAACATCGCAGCTGCCGTTGTCACGGTTCGGACACGATGAACAAATTTCGTCACAACCGCCCGTAAGTGTAAGGTTTGCGTTGTTATTTTCAAGAACCGACACTATTTTTGCCATTCCGCAGACAAATTCATCGCTGTAACCCTTGCCTTCAAAAAACTGCACACAAAGGCTGTGATGCGGTCTGAACTTAAAGCTTAACGATTTTGTCAAGACGATTCACCAAAACTGTTGCAACAACAATCTTTGCAGCATCTGCAAGAAGGAACGGAACAACGCAGGTGAGAAGTGCGGCAACAAAGTCTGTGTGCATTGCAATCATAAACCAAATTGTGCCGAAAAGATAGCATACTGCAAGGCCTGCAACCATTGAAACTGCAAGCACCCAAAGCTTTCTGCCGAGAAAATCAGTCATAAGTCCAACAATAAGCGCCGTAAAGAGGAAACCGATGATATAACCGCCTGTCGGACCGCCGAGAACGCCGATTCCGCCTGAGAATCCTGCAAACACGGGAACACCGATTGCACCGAGGAGAACATAAACCGCAACGCTGATGAGTCCTCTTTTCCAACCGAGCATAGCCGCAGCCATAAAGATGCCGAGAGTCTGAAGTGTGAACGGAACTGTCATCGGAATCTGAATCTGTGCGCACACTGTGATGATTGCGACGAACATCGCCATATACACAAGGCTTAATACATTACTTTTTGATTTACTGTTTGTTTTTGCTTCTGTCATAAAATTACCTCTCCTTTGCAAAACCGCTTCTTTTGTTTTGCAGATTGTCAACCAAATTATTTTATCGGTTGACAATTATTATAGTACCGATTATCGCATTTGTCAACCCGATTTATGTTTTAAAGTAACAATTGCAATCCGTTTTGATGTAACAATTGACTTTACAACCGTCTTATAATACAACTGAGTTAACCAAACAGAACATAAAAACAGGGACAGCGTTTTGCTGTCCCTGAAATTTTTGTAAAGATTAAGTTTGCGTGCTTACAATTAAGCCTTGTTAACCGAACCGAAGAGTTCCATCTTTTCCTTAACAGTAGCCTTGATAGCCTCTGCACCGGGAGCGAGGAGCTTTCTTGGATCGAAGCCCTTGCCTTCGAGATCCTTGCCCTCTTCAATGTACTTTCTTGTAGCTGCTGCAAATGCAAGCTGGCACTCTGTGTTAACATTGATCTTTGAAACGCCGAGTGAGATAGCCTTCTTGATCATGTCGGCAGGGATACCTGTACCGCCGTGGAGAACGAGCGGCATCTCGCCTGTAAGCTGCTGGATAGCGTCAAGAGTTTCAAAGCTGAGGCCCTTCCAGTTTGCAGGATACTTACCGTGAATGTTACCGATACCTGCTGCGAGCATTGTTACGCCGAGGTCTGCAACCATTTTGCATTCCTTAGGATCTGCGCATTCGCCCATACCGATTACGCCGTCTTCCTCGCCGCCGATTGCACCAACCTCAGCCTCAAGTGAAAGACCGAGCTTGTTACAAGTTGCAACGAGTTCCTTTGTTTTTTCAATGTTTTCTTCGATCGGATAGTGTGAACCGTCGAACATGATTGAGCTGAAACCGGCTTTGATGCACTTCTTAGCGCCTTCGTATGAACCGTGGTCAAGGTGGAGAGCAACAGGAACTGTGATGTTGAGTTCCTCGAGCATACCATTTACCATACCAACGACTGTTTTGTAGCCGCACATATATTTACCGGCACCCTCAGATACACCGAGGATAACAGGTGAGTTGAGTTCCTGTGCTGTTAAAAGAATTGATTTTGTCCATTCAAGGTTGTTGATGTTGAACTGACCTACTGCATAGTGGCCTGCCTTTGCTTTTGTAAGCATTTCTTTAGCGTTTACTAATGGCATTTTAATCTTCCTTTTTTTAAAAATTTCAGCAGACAAGCGTCCCCACCTGCCGATTTAAGTTTATTATACAATATATTTTTGAAAATATAAAGACCTAAAAAG
>ENA-UADU01000092-UADU01000092.1-human-gut-metagenome-genome-assembly--contig:-NODE-92-length-14758-cov-5.261783_pt1 | contig 14758 bp, 14 predicted proteins | sample MGYA00244272_ERZ654268 | MGnify/ENA primary metagenome ERZ654268 (study PRJEB26926, sample SAMN06165140) | human gut metagenome | biome: ENVO:00009003; feature: ENVO:2100002; material: ENVO:00002003...
ATTGTCCCAGTCGCAAATATGCACTTCGTCCGGTTTGATATTGGTCTGTCACATCACGACATTCTCCCATCGTTCTTATCAGATCATTTTTTATTTCCACAACTGCCTGACAATCTGCCATAAAACAGCCGTTTTCAAAATGGTGATATAAACTTCGATAATCCAGATTAATTGTTCCACAAGTTGCCATACAGTCATCTGCCACACTCATTTTTGCATGACAGAAACCAGGAGTCCACTCATAAACACGAACACCATGTTTAACTAATCCATGATAAAAAGAACGAGTTATATTATAAATGAATTTTTTATCAGGGATACCAGGTGTGATAATTCTTACGTCTACCCCTCGCTTAGCAGCCAGACATAACGCATGCGTCATTTCATCTGTTATGATTAGATATGGAGTCATAAACCAACAATATTTTTCAGCTTTATTTATCATACTGATATAAACTTCTTCTCCTACTTGCTCATTATCCATAGGGCTGTCTGCATAAGGTTGAACAAACCCAGTTTGCTGTGCCGCATAATCATAGTGGAAAAGGTATTTACTAAAATCAGAATCATTAGCATCCTTATCACTTACTGCATTCCACATTTCCAAAAATGTCACCGTAAGCGACTGAACAGCATCTCCTTCTAAACGAATACCTGTATCTTTCCACTGTCCATACGGGTGTGTGTAATTAAAATATTCGTTTGCTAGATTATATCCACCTGTAAATCCGACTTTTCCATCAATAACTGTTATTTTTCTATGATCACGATTGTTCAAAAACAGATTTAAACCTGGCATAAACGGATTGAATACACGGCAATGAATTCCTATTGCCTCCATCTTTTTCACAAAATCTGTGTTAATAAAGCCTATAGAACCCATATCATCGTAGAATACTCTAACTTCCACACCTGCTTTTACTCGCTCTTCCAGAACATCTTGAATCTTATGCCATGCTTCAGCGTCTTCTATCGCATGATATTCCATAAAGATAAACTTCTGTGCTTTCTCCAAATCCTTAAGCTGTGCCTCTAATCCTTTCACTGCTTCATCAAAATACACAATATCCGTATTCTGATAGATTGGATACTGCGAATTTCTTTGTATGTAACTTGCTATATTTCCTGCTTTCGGAATTGTTTCTTTTATTCTGCTCAAACACTCCTGACTGTCCGGAAGCATTGGTAACAATTTGCTATCAATTTCTGCATATCGCTCACGCATTTTATGTGTGCCACCATTCAAACCAATCAACAAATACAGGCCTACACCCATAATTGGGAAAATTAGAATTAAGATGACCCAAGGCATTTTCATAGAGGATGTCTTATTTGATGCGTACAATCCCAAAACCAAGATCCCACTCAAAATCCTTGTAAATAAATTTATGATTTCTGCATATTCATTCAAGCGTGTTACGATAGTAATAATAAAAATCACTTCCAGAAGAATGCAGATTATGGAAAAACACAGCCGTTTTACCCCATTTTTTGTTTTTGCTTTGCCCTCTAAAGTATCTTGTTTCATATATATTCCACCTTCCTACTTGCTCAGTTTTCTCCCTAAATTTCGTGGAACATACCAATTTTGTCTTTTATTCTCTGCATTTCATTATCTGCTTCAATGATAGCTCTTGCAGAATGAAGTAATTCTTCACTTATCTCATCATAGCCAGGCATTTCTTCAATTCCTTTTTTATAGCGAAGTTGATGTTCCAATGTTGCCCAGAAATCCATACCATTGGTTCGAATCTGTAATTCTACACGCATAGGTGTTTTACCCTTAGCAAAAAATACTGGTATTTCAACAATCATATGATAGCTTCGATAACCATTCGATTTTGGATTTTTTATATAATCTTTTATTTCAATAACTTTAATATCATCCTGTTGGGTAATCAAATCTGATATCATATAAATATCGTCAATAAACGCACAAACTATTCGAACGCCTGCTACATCATTGAGATATGTCTGTATATTTTCTGTTGTAAATTCATATCCCATCTTCTGCAGTTTATCGTAAATACTATTGGGCTTCTTAATTCTTGTTTTTATAAAAGAAATAGGATTTCGATTGTTCTCAACTGAAAATTCATCATCCAAAACCTCAAGTTTAGTTTGTATCTCCCGAATAGCACAACGATACATCATCATTAAATTATAAAATTTTGTAGCATTATTTAAAAACTGTAGTGATTCCGGACTGTTCATCCTGAGTTTTTTTACTTCATCTTTTGTCATGGAACTTTCCTTTCTACCTCATCCCTGATTTCAAAACATTATTTATTTTGATAGTTGATTCGTTCTCCTTGAATTACTGGATAACAAATCATTTTATCACTATCCAGATTTTCTACATGCATATCTACTGCACTGATCTGATGGTTTTCATAAGTATTGTAATAATAAATACCTTTTGTAACATTACAACACGACGTATACAATGTGATTTCATATTTTCCATCCGCTACTTCGCAACATCCTCGTTGCTGATCCACAGATCCGAGAATGTGGAAGAATTGGCTAACGCTTTCTTCCTCTGATTCACCTGAAATTGCATTTACCTTTGTAAAAGCTACACGTACAAAGCGTGAGGAAGATGAGAGATCTCCCGGAAGACCTAATCCTCCCATACCTCTACTATATGCATCAAGAGCCAAATTTTCGCAGAAAGTATTTCTGGGCTGTTTAGGAGATAAATACATATAATTATTTAGTTGAAACATCTGCTGTGGAAATGGCGGATTATTCGTAAGCACTCCTACTGGATTGTCATAAATATGCAAACCATCTGACATAGATTCTACCGTAATTGACTCATTCTCATCAGAAATGATCCAGTGTAATTGTGCTAATGGTAATTGCTCGCTGAAAGGAGTATTAACAATATTAATTCGTTCAAGAAGCTCGCGAACTTCAACTAAAGAAGAACACTGACTTAAAATCCACGGAATAAATTCAAACTGTGCAATATTTTCCACATCTGGCTTAATCGCGGCATAAACAGCATTTCCGACAAAATTCAGTCCTGCCATTGCCACTCCTTTTTCATTCATAGCATCATAATACAAAGGATAATCCTCTGCAACATGAGCCATTCCAATAATTGCATAATGATTTTTCATATCGCCAACATGGCGAAAATTAAACGCATAATTACGTGGTGTAATTACTATCTGATCACCATAAGAGAATTCATAATCGAGGGTTCGTCCAAAGTAAAAATCTTTTGTTTTATAAGTTGCTGCTGTACACATGATCGTTTATCCTCCTAAATAGATTGAAATATGTCAATGAGTTTTTTTCTTGAACAATAGTATAGCACAATCTTTTATTCTGTTCCAACTTCATACATGATCATAACATGTAAACTTTAAACTATTTTCCTAGATTATTTCTCCATCAGTTTTTCAAACCAGGTATCCATAGCTAGGATGAATTGACCTACGTCTGGCAATTCTTGCAGCATTTCGTTTAGGGTTTTGTGCTTCACATATTTCTGCACATACACCCAACAGGCAACGCTACTGGCTTCTGATACAATGTCAGCTATGGTTTTGCGCATAAGCTCTTCAAATTCAGCAATTTCTTCTTTTGGGACAACATCATACAGTGTTGGTGCCTGATGACTTAATTTTACTCCATTTTCATTTGCATCTTTAAGCAGATTCTTAACTTTTTCTCTTGAATCCTCCGGTACTTTCATGTACTCCCACATAAATGCTACCACATCGGACGGTGTGTCTTTTTTAAGTGGTGGTAACTGAATATAATCATTGTTTTCGCTCATTTTCATATCCTCCTCACGATATAATAAAATCAATAATACGTTCTCTTGTCATGTCCAGTACAGTATCTACGAACACTCCTGCAAACAGGATCAGATACAGAATAACACTCAGCGCAAACAGGAATGCAACCTGTACCCAGTCATGGTAACAGTATGCAGTCGCTATAATCAACAAAGTGAATATAAATCCAAGGATTCCTCTGACAACTGCATAAGTCTGTACTGTCATCTTCACTGCCAGGCCGATCACAAAAAGGATCAGCCATACCGGCAGTAATAATATCTTCCCAGCAAGTTTTAAAATAAACATGTGCACCTCCTATCTTACCAGTCCTGGCATATCATGGTTCACCTCTGCCTGATAATACCCGTTCATCGTTGACGGTGCATTAAACAGGGCTGCTAATAAATATTTCTTGATGTTCTTCACCTTTGTGGTGTTACCACTCATACAGTGTAAGACATACTCGATATGTGAATAGGTCAGCATCAGAAATTTTTTCTTCACCAGTGATGCCGGATACCAGTTGCTGGCAATCAAGATCTTGTCATTTTTACACATCACAGTTTCTACGATCAGGTTCACGATTTCATCTACCTGTCGCATATCGTCATGATGGGTTACTTCCAGTGATTCATAATCAATGGTCTCTTTGACAAGGTTTTCATAAGCCTGATAATCCTCAGAGTGATTATCGCTATCAAATCTTTTCTCATCTACAGATATGATATGATTAGATTTATTATCATTCATTTCAGTATCACTAAGATTAGTATTATTAGGGTTTGAAATGTAAACTTCTTGAAGTTTGTTTTCGGGACTTCTAGAAGTTTGATTTTGGGACTTCATGAAGTTTGAATTGTAAACTTCTGTAGATTCCTCATTTTCCACAGAAGTTTGTTTTTTAAACTTCTTTAATTCCTCTCCAGATTTTTTCTCATCTGTTTTCTCAGGCATAAAGGTTTTCACGTAGATAACGTTCACCTTTCCAAATCCCTGTCTGCGTTTCTCAATCAGACCAATTCCTGTTTCGTCATCCAGTTCTCTCATGGATTTGATGGCTTTATTTCTGCCACAGTTCAGTAATTCCATGATATCTTCGATGGAAAAGTAGATATATGCTCTGTTTTTGTCGTCAAACCACTGATTCTTGATGGAAAGAGACATTCGATCCAACATCAGTCCATATAAAATTTTAGCATCGCTAGATAAATCTTTAAAGTAACTGTCTGTAAATAATGCTTTTGGTATGCGGTAGAAGCTGAACTGATCAGCTTCGGTACCGTAAAAATAATTAAATGTCATTTTTTTCTCCATAATTTCCTCCTTTCGTTTTCTGCTAAGAAGTCCTCTTTTTAAACTTCTTTGACTTTGTTTTCTTAGCTTTTTCTATCCTTAACAGGACTGTTCCTGCATCCATTTTTCTAATAATGATTCAATCACCTGTTCCATATCTTTGGCTGTATAATCATCTGGAAAATACTTTGTCAGTTTCTTTTCCGAAAATGTGAGAGACCGGGATACTTTCTTTGCCATCACACAGTTATTGAAAATTGATAACATCTGAATCTGATTGATTGGCCCATCATTCAGCTGGTTTCTGAGTGCTGCAATCTGTTTGGGCTTGATAAATCCAGTGTCGCTGATATATTCGTAAATCCATTCCTGTACTTCCTTGTCGATATAGGAGATATCAACAGCAACCGTGAACTGAAGCTTTTTGTTATCTACCAGATCAAGCAGTTCCGGTATAAGCTCTGTCAGGCGGATATAACGCTGAACACTTCGTGCACTTTCTCCAACCTGTTTTCCTATTTCTTGATCTGTCCGTAAATGTGTGCCACATTGACACGGATTTTCTTTTGTCGGACGACCTGCCGTTCTTCTCATGGCATCCATTTTCATCTTATACGCAAAAGCTTTCTCACTTGGTAACAGTTCCTCTCGCTGAATGTTAGCGTCCACCATAGCCACAATGGCATCATCATCTGATAATTCCCTTACAATTGCCGGAATTGTTGTAAGTCCTGCAAGCTGTGCTGCATGCATTCTTCTGTGACCGGATACCATTTCATATTCTTCATTTTCATCCATGCGAAGCAGTACCGGTGTCAGTACTCCATTGATCTTTACACTTTCTACCAGATCCTGCATCTTTTCATCATCCAGCACCTTGAACGGATGATTCTTAAACGGATGGATCTTACTGATCTCTATCTCCATTGCAGATTCTTCATTTACCACACCAAGCAGTTCATCAATGCTTGCCAGTTTAATCTTTTCGCCACTTCTATTTTTCATTCTTCAAAACCTCCTGTGTTAAGTTCATATATGCTTCGGCAACCTTTCCTTTCGGACAGTGCATGTAGATACTTTTTCCCTCTGCACTGGTCTCAGCAGCTTTTACAGACATCGGGATCACATTTTCAAATACCTCGATCTGGCTTCCGTAGGTTGTATGTACTCTCGATGCAATGTCCCTTGCGTAATTGGTTCTGAAATCTACCATAGTCAAGAGAATGCCCTCAATCGCCAGTTTCCGGTTCAGTCTTTTCTTTACTGTAAGAATGGTCTTGATCAGCTGCTGAAGTCCTTTAACAGGCAGATATGCGGCCTGTACAGGTATCAGCACGGAATCAGAGGAGACCAGTGCATTGATTGTCATCATACCAAGGCTTGGCATACAGTCGATCAGGATATAATCGTATTGGCATCTTATCGCATCGATATATTCCTTCATGATCATTTCTCTGCTCATAACATTTCCCATCGTTACTTCCAGGGCAGAAAGCTCAATATTTGCCGGAAGAAGATCTACATTTTCCTGGTGATGTAAGATACCATCTTCCAGAGAGATTTCTTCTTCGTTGATGACATCCATCATGATCGTTGCCAGTGTGATGCGAAGATCATCCGGTTCCTCATATCCAAGACTTGCTGTTAAACTTCCCTGTGGATCCGCGTCGATCAGCAACACTTTCTTACCTTCTCTTGCCAGTCCAATGCCTACATTTACGGTTGTGGTGGTCTTTCCGACGCCACCTTTCTGGTTTACTACGGATATAACTTTACACATGATTTCTTCCTCCTTTAACTTTCCCATGATTCTTTTTTCCATAATTTCAACAGTGCCAGTATTTCCCGTTTCATCATTGCCGGTGTATAGGAATTTGGAAAATACTTATGTAGCTGTTCGTTTGTGAAAGCCACTCTTGTGATCTCACCCTTTTTCACTTCACACATGATTTCTTCCATCTTTTCCAGTGACAACTGTTTTTCTTTACTCAGTTGCCGGATCCTCTGGGCCTGTGAGAGTGATGGGATCGCCTGTGCATACTCCATTGCTACAAGCAGTTCCTTTTGTTCTGTTTCATTTAATGCAGCTATCTCTACAGCCGGACAAAAAGAAATAATCTCATCATCCAGTTTCTGCAACATTTCCGGTATCAGTTTTGTCAGTGAGATATAACGCTGCACTTGTTTTGGGCTATCACCACAATCTTCACTGATGATTTCTATTGCCCGCTTTCTTGGTGTTTTGTGGTCAACTTGGCTCTTTTTTCGACCACTTTTTCTTTTCAATACGTCATTCTTTAATTTGTAAGCAAAAGCTTTTTCACTGTAGCTGATCCGTTCTCTGTGAAGATTGGAATCTACCATGCTCAAGATGGAATCATCTTCACTTAATACTCGGATGATCACCGGTACTTTACGGTATCCCAGTTTCTCCGCAGCATGTTTTCTTCTGTGACCGGATATGATCTCATAGTATCCATCCGGTACCGGTCTGACGATCAGCGGATTTAATATTCCATACTTCTCAATGCTTTCCTGCAGAAGAAACATTTCCTTATCATCTTTCACCTGAAACGGATGCTCTTTGAACGGTCGAAGACGCTCAATCTCAATTTCTATGATTCTTTCTTCGTTTTCTTCTGATTGTCTGTTTGGTTCAGTCATCTTGACTCCTTTCCTCCAGGATTCAGGAACTAAAAAATGCCTGCCTGGAACTTTTATAGATAGTAAAGTTCCAAACAGACATTGCTGTTTGACCATTAGCTGTAGCTAATAGAATTGAATACTGTTTCAGCTAATTTATGTTTGCAGGTTTGGGAGAGATTGTTTCTTTTCCCGCCTTTTCTCTGATTTACATCCCCAAATAAGGGGTGACAACAGAGCAGAACCCAAATGTTAGCTGAACTTCTTAAAACCCATGTTTGCAAACCGGTAATTTTGATTAGCTGTCAGCTAACAAAAATCGGATTGCGTTAGCTGGAAATTGATCATTTTGAATGGAATTTTGTGTCACGAACGTGATTAGAAAATAACAAAAGCGTTCGTTGTCAGCTAATCCAGCTAACATTTTCGAACGCTTTGAAGCCCGTCGCCAAGAGGATTTGAACCTCCGACCCCTCGCTTAGGAGGCGAGTGCTCTATCCAGCTGAGCTATGACGACACATGCCGCAAACCCTTGATTTTACTGGGTTTCTGGGATTTTTCCCTTCGGCCATATATAAGATTATCAACTCTATTTCGAGTTGTCAATCTACAGATTTTTTCGATTTGGTAACATTAGAACGTTCCCCAATTTGGGGAATGCTTTGTTGTCACCATTGGCATTTTTCAGAATAGATTCGAACTGAAAGTTGTTTTTCATTTTTTCCCTTTGGGGAATGCCTCGGCTTTCGCTTAGGAGGCGAGTGCTCTATCCAGCTGAGCTATATGGACATTTAATCAACACCCATAATATAAGTTACTGTTCACTCCGTTCTCAGTAACTTAACCAAAATTCATTCCAGATTACCTGCGACAATGGGATTTTGGCTTGTATGTCTCGGAACTTTGGCATATTTTTGCAAAAATACCTCGAGGAATAATGGTGTATGAACAGTAACTAATATACTATATTTCAAAGAAAATTACAAGTGCAATCTGGCTTTTCTTATCTAATTTTCTGCTTCCGGATTCCATGTATTATCTTCCAACTTTTGAATCATCTCATCCAGTTCAACAGTATATGCTACTTTTACATCACTATCCTGTTTAACGATAAACTCAGACAACCCGTAAGCCTGTCCATTATCCGCCCAGTCATAAGTATATCCCAATCTTGTCCATGGATATTCGCCATCATAATAGCTGGAAATAATGTTCGCATCAAACCATTCTTTATAATCCGCATCAACATCTTCGGAGAATGAGTCTGTCATTTCTACTGTTCCAATATCCGAAATATATGCCGGACGAAAAACATCTTCCGGTTTTACCCACATAGCTGTAACATAGTTAGATTCATTATCAGGAGTCAGACCAAGCAATTCTTTCATTCTTGTCTGCCAGTCTGTTACACCCTCTTTATTTTCCTGATACCAGTCTTCCAGTTCACCACCTGTAAATGTCCATACATTTCCCCATTCCAGTTTCACATCAGTGCCATCCGGATAACTGTCCGGATATTTATGGAATGTATATAGAAGAACGCTTCCCTCTTCATTATAAACTGCATAAGGCTCTCCCTCATCCAGGCTTACTACCGGAAGAATCTCACCATCCTCAGCAATCATCGCATCTTCAACTGCCTGATCAAAAAGAATCTGCAGATCATCTTCACTTTCAACAGAGGAATCGGTTTCTGCTGCTTCTTCTGTCTCTGTTGTTTCTTCTGCCTGTACACTTACAGATACCCCGCATGATACAACCATTGCAGAAACCAGAACTCCACTTAACATCCATTGTTTCCATAATTTATTTTTCATATAATGCCACCTTCCTTTTTTAGTTTTCCGACTTACCTGCCCCAAGTATATCATAGTAATTCTTTCTTTTCTTACCCATGGAATGAATTGCAAATATTCGGCGTGAAATGTATATTTCTATAGCATTTCCTCGTCAAGTGGATTGCTATAAGCATGTTTCACGTGAAACATATTCTTGTAAAACTCAAAATAGCATGGGCGAAATATTCGTCCATGCCATCATAAATCATTTTAATTAATAGTGCAACTGTCCCTGGAGCCATATGATTCCTTTGAATCTACGTCCGATCTTTGGCTCCCCCAGCAAATCATTCTTATTGATACAAACATCAAACTGCATATCATTACAGTCTAATGTAAGCTGGCAGATTTCTTCTCCTGTTATAATGTTCTTGAATGTCATAAAATCCAGAATCTCACCCATGATACTATATTGATCACATTCAATTCCATATGGCATGAAATAGGAATCCACTATAGAAAAAATATCGTCTGTAACTATACGCTGAGAAATCATGGAATATGTATCCATATCCTCCATCGTGAGGCTCTCCATAGCCTCTTCATCACCGTTTCTGGCGGCTGCAATGAGATGATTTCTGTTCTTTGTCAGTTCACGTTCTGCTTTTACTGCTTCTTTATCTTTCTCTACAGGAAAAAGGATTTTTCCTTCCCTGGCCAGCCCGGAAAGGGTTAAAGGCTGGCCACCCGGAAGTATGTTGCCTTTTTCACGCTGTTGCAGATACTCAGCCGCATTCTGAAGATAGAAAATTAAAGTAACCCCAATTCTCAAATCGTCACAGGCACCTGCAAAAGATTCTTTGTCTGCATGTCTTTCTATCACAACACTCTCCTGTGTTGTAATGCCTGTTCCGCGAAAAAAAGGAAAATAATAATCCGGATAAAATACGTTGTTTTCATCATACTGCCCGCAGACAGTAATTCCACAATCGCATCCATAATTCTTGGAAAACTCTGCAAACATACCATCAGGGTAGTTCTCTATGACCGTTTTCTCATCATAAGTTTCAACCACATCCGTAATGATCTGTCTGATACTGCTTCTTTTGGTGATCCTGGAAAAACCAACTGCCCTCAGATAACTGTGCATAAGAACACCTCCCTGAAAAAGCTCACCCTCCATTAAGCGTGCTTTTTCTCAATCTTTGTCATACCACCCATGTATGGCTGCAGAGCTTTAGGAATACTTACAGAACCGTCTTCATTCAGGTTATTCTCCAGGAATGCGATCAACATTCTAGGCGGTGCTACAACAGTATTATTTAATGTATGTGCAAGATATTTCTTACCATCTTTTCCGTTTACACGGATCTTAAGACGACGTGCCTGTGCATCACCAAGGTTTGAACAGCTTCCTACCTCGAAATATTTTTTCTGACGTGGAGACCATGCTTCTACGTCAAGAGATTTTACTTTCAGGTCTGCCAGGTCACCGGAGCAGCACTCAAGTGTACGAACCGGAATATCCAGAGAACGGAACAGATCTACTGTATTCTGCCATAATTTATCAAACCACATCGGACTTTCTTCCGGTCTGCAGACAACGATCATTTCCTGTTTTTCAAACTGATGAATACGGTAAACGCCTCTCTCCTCAAGTCCATGAGCACCTTTTTCCTTACGGAAACATGGAGAATAGCTTGTAAGAGTTTTCGGAAGTTCTTCCTCAGGAATGATCTGATCGATAAATTTACCGATCATGGAATGTTCACTTGTTCCGATCAGGTATAAATCTTCACCCTCAATCTTATACATCATGGCATCCATTTCAGCAAAACTCATTACACCTGTTACAACATTGCTTCTGATCATAAAAGGAGGTACACAGTAAGTAAAACCTCTGTTTATCATGAAGTCACGTGCATAGGAAATTACTGCTGAGTGAAGTCTTGCGATATCTCCCATTAAATAGTAGAAACCATTTCCCGCAACACGTCTTGCACTGTCAAGATCGATTCCATCAAAACTTTCCATAATTTCTGTATGATATGGCACTTCAAAATCCGGAACAACCGGTTCACCAAACTTCTCGATTTCTACGTTCTCGCTGTCATCTTTACCGATCGGTACAGATGGATCGATGATATTCGGAATTACCATCATATCTTTGAGAAGTTCTTCCTCTACCTCTTTCTCTCTTGTGGAAAGTTCTTCAATACGGGTTCCGGAAGCAGCTACCTGTTTCTTTACTTCTTCAGCTTCTTCTTTCTTTCCCTGTGCCATCAGTGCACCGATCTGTTTGGAAATTTTATTTCTCTCTGCACGAAGAGCTTCTACTTCCTGTTTGATTTCGCGATTCTCTTTGTCCAGTTCCAGAACTTTATCCACTAATTCCAGTTTATTATCCTGAAATTTGTTGCGGATATTCTGTTTTACAACTTCCGGATTTTCTCTCACAAATTTAATATCTAACATCTTGTTCCTCCTGAAATATTCTATTACATTATGTAATGATGTCAGGGTAAAATCTGGCAACAACTTTCCCCCTGATATCAATTTATCATATCATGTGCATTCCTGCACAAAACAGATTCTCTTTTAGTATGCTCTTGTTTTCAACTTTTAAACATTACTGTTCACTCCGTTCACAGTAACTTTTAAAAAACTTTATTCTTCAATATTATCCAGTCCAAAATTCACTGCCTTACGAAGTGCCTCTACTTCTTCCTGGCTGAGCATAACGTAGGATTCGCCTTTTACAATTTCTTTCATATACAAAAAGCAATTGTCCCGGCTGTGTACTGCATTTAAGATAAGGCCTGTGTTCTCTTTGTCCAGCAAAGCCAGCGCAAAACTTAACTTTCCACCTACATCATCAAATGCGTCATACTTTTCTACACCATATTTATTAAACATTTTATCAAGATTCTTTTTGATAAAAAGAAGATCATGATCATGTTCTTCCTTCGCATCATAGAGCTTATCTATCTGAGCGAATTTTCTAACGAATACTTTTTCCAGAGACTGTGCATCTGAACCTTTCATGAACGTCTTATATTTACGTTCCAGACGGCTCAGGCGCATATTCATACTGATATTCCTTACCAGCAGGAAGATAGTAAGAATCAGCAGTATAATAATGATGATCCCGGAATCAATTCCAAGATTTTCAAAAATGCCACTCATATTACTGTCACTCCTAACCAATGGATTCGAAAAGATCTATGATTCTTTCCAGTTCATCCTTGGAATAATATTCAATTTCAATTTTACCTTTGTCATTTTTCTTTCTGTGAATCTGGACTCTGGTACCCATGATACTTTTCATTTTTTCTTCCAGACTCTCATATATTGCATCCTCAGCAGAACTGAATTTGCTCTTCTTTGCTGTTTTTGGCGGCTCCAGCATACGTTTTACAAGCGCTTCTGTTTCACGAACACTTAATTTCTCGTCAAAAACCTTCATTGCAATTGATTCCTGCTTTTCCTTATCTGCTATCGAAAGGATTGCCCTGGCATGACCAGCAGTGATCATCTCATCAATCAGCATCTGCTGCACTTTTTCACTGAGTTTGAGAAGTCTCATTGCATTTGTTACTGCTGTTCTGCTCTTCCCTACACGCTCTGCGATTTCATCCTGTTTCAGATGAAATTCATCAATCAGTCGTTTATATGCCATCGCTTCTTCCACAGGGTTTAAATCTTCCCGCTGAATATTCTCAATCAGGGAAATTTCTACTAATTCCTGCTCAGAAAACTCTTTAACAATTACAGGAATCTCTGTCAGTCCGGCAAGCTTTGCCGCTCTCCAGCGTCTTTCACCTGCAATTATTTCATAGTAGTCCTTTTTATCAGACACGAGAAGCGGATGGAGTACGCCGTACTGTTTAATAGACTCAGACAGTTCCATGAGTGCATCTTCATCGAACTGTTTACGTGGCTGATCCATATTCGGCTCTACACTTGAGATCTTTACGATCATTGCCCCTGTTTTCGAATCTGCTGTTTGCTTCTTTGCAACAGTAGGGTTTGTCTGTTTTTCAGCTACGTCAGATTTCTTCTCTGTTTTAACTGTTTTGGTTATTGTCTTTCTGGCAGGTTCTTTGACAACAGATGTTCTGTCTGGAAAAAATGCATCTAAGCCTCTGCCAAGACCGTTTTTTCTTCCTGCCATTAATTATCCTCCCTGTTGAGCACTTCCTCTGCCAGAAGCCTGTAGCTTTCTGCTCCTGCTGATCTCGGATCATAGATATTAATCGGCTGTCCATAGCTTGGAGCCTCCGCCAGTCTTACATTACGTGGAATAATTGTTTTATAAATATTCTGATTTAAATTCTCTTTTACGTTTTCCACTACCTGCAGAGACAGGTTTGTTCTTGCGTCATACATTGTGAATACTACGCCTTCCATTTTCAGACGTTTATTCAGTCTTTCTTTTACCAGATCAATGGTATGAATCAGCTGTGAAAGTCCCTCCAGCGCATAATATTCACACTGGATCGGCACTAATACAGATGTAGCTGCGGTTAATGCATTGATCGTCAGCATATTTAATGACGGCGGACAATCCAGTATTATGTAATCATATTTACGTCGAAGCTTATCTGTGATTCCCTTTAAGATAAATTCTTTATCATCGATTCCTACCAGCTCGATTTCTGCACCGGAAAGATTAATATTAGATGGAATCAGGTCAAGATTCTCAACAACATCTTTTACAATCGTGTCTTTCGTTTCTGCCTCTCCAAGCAAAAGTTCATACAATGTATTTTCTATGCCGTTCTTATCAACGCCGAAACCACTGGTAGTATTTCCCTGTGGATCCATATCAATTGCGAGAACCTTTTTCCCTTTTTCTGCAAGACATGCTGAAAGATTAATTGCAGTTGTTGACTTTCCAACTCCGCCTTTCTGATTAGCAACTGCTATAATTCTTCCCAACTTCATTCCTCCTTTATGAGGTTTTAATTGTAGTTATTCCTATTTTGCCTGTTACATTATTTTTTATAATGCCAACAGGCATACGCAGGTTTATTATAACACTTTTATTTTAATCATGCCACATAATGTTTCACGTGAAACATAAAAAAACACATTATTTTTAGCATAAATATTGTATATTTTGTGGTGATTGACATTTTCTTTTTCCATCAATCGTTACTGTTCACTCCGTTCTCAGTAACGCAGCCAAAATTCCAGATTGCCTGCGGCAATGGAATTTTGGCTTGTATGTCTCGGGATTTTGGC
>ENA-UADU01000105-UADU01000105.1-human-gut-metagenome-genome-assembly--contig:-NODE-105-length-13964-cov-4.510748_pt1 | contig 13964 bp, 10 predicted proteins | sample MGYA00244272_ERZ654268 | MGnify/ENA primary metagenome ERZ654268 (study PRJEB26926, sample SAMN06165140) | human gut metagenome | biome: ENVO:00009003; feature: ENVO:2100002; material: ENVO:00002003...
GCGTCAGATGTGTATAAGAGACAGGTTTGAAGTGCCGGAGGGGTGGGCTTGGTGTAAGTTGAACGATATATATAATTTTATTGATTATCGGGGTGCAACACCAACTAAAATAACAAATGGAATACCTTTGGTTACTGCAAAAAATGTCAAATCTGGATATATTGATTATACAATTGATGATTATATATCAGAAGAAGAGTTTAAAGAACGGCAGCAACGTGGCATTTCAAAAAAAGGTGATATTTTATTTACAACGGAAGCTCCTTTGGGCAATGCAGCTTTAGCTGATATGGAAAAATTTAGTGCAGGGCAAAGATTAATTACGTTTCAACAATATGGTTCAAAGAATGAATTGATAAATTATGTTATGTTAATGTTTATATTGAGTGATTTTTTTCAGCAACAATTATATGTTAATAAAACTGGAAGCACTGTAGCTGGTATCAAAGCCGCAATATTAAAAACTTTATGGATACCTGTACCACCATATAACGAACAACTTAGAATTAGTAATACTTTGAAGTCTGCTATAAATTTGATTGATAGTATTTCAAAAAATAAAGAAATACTTAGCACAAGTATAAGTAATACAAAATCTAAAATTCTCGACCTTGCCATCCGTGGTAAAATTGTCCCACAAGACCCGAATGACGAGCCGGCTTCTGTTCTTCTTGAGCGTATCCGTGCTGAAAAAGAAGAACTTATCAAGCAAGGAAAAATCAAGCGTGATAAGAAGGAATCTGTCATCTTCAAAGGTGATGATAACTCTTATTATGAGAAGATTGATGGTGAGGTGTCTTGCATTGATGAAGAAATACCATATAATATTCCAGATACTTGGACATGGGTGCGTTTAGAAAATTGCTGTGTTAAAGAAATTCGTCGAGGGAAATCTCCAAAATATGCAGAAATCAGCAATGTTATTGTATTTGCTCAGAAATGCAACACCAAATACAACGGCATAGATATTAGTTTGGCTCAATATCTTGACGAGACCACAATAAAACGTTATCCGACTGATGAACATATGCAAGATGGAGATATAGTAATTAACTCAACTGGAACAGGTACTCTTGGACGAGTCGGAATTTATAGAAATACCGATAATACTACAGGTCTCTTAATTGTTCCTGATTCCCATGTTACGGTAATTCGTAGCTTTAGTTGCATCAGCTCATATTACCTATATGCTTTCATGAAGGCACATCAAACCGAACTTGAAAAGAAAGGTGAAGGATCAACAAATCAAAAGGAATTAAAGCCACTTACATTAAAAGAAATGCTCATCGCAGTTCCTCCGATATCTGAACAGAAACGCATTAATAAATCTATAAATGTTGCATTTAGCCACCTAGCTATAATCGAAAAGTGCCTCAATTGAGACTCTTCTCAATATGCTCTATTGCTAAAAAAGTTGTTTTGAGCTTGTTGCAAATATTTTCTTGCTCTTTGGTTGGTGGAATAGGTATAACCAAGTTAAGAATATCTTCACGAGATATTCCCGGAATAAGTCCCTTGGCAGCTTGTTTGATTTTCGTCATTGAATATTCAATGCATAATGCCAGAAAATCAACATTAAGGCTATAGATATTGCGAATAGCCATAATTTGACGCGCAATGTGAGCTTCGCCAAAGTTATTATGTGCGATTTCGCCGATAGTTCCTTTGCAAGTCAGAAGTAAGTCTCCCCTCCGAGTAATAACTTGCGGAACGGTAGTCCAACGAACTAAGCTAATATGCCCATTTCTAAAATTGCTTGCACCTGTAATATATGGAATTCCATCATTTTTATCGTTATATTCTGATGGAGACAAATCTCTTCCAGATATGAGTTCCCATGCAGTCTTTAGACGAATAAAAGCCCAACCTTCTGACAATTCAAACGGAATTTCTTCATCAATGCAATTTACTTTATTGCCAATCTTCTCATAATAAGAGGAGTGTAAACATCTTCGATATAATATTAGAGCGAATTTCTCGCAAAAATATTATATCGGAGGTGTCTTTTTATGGAGACAAAAATAACATTTGAAGAATACTTGAGAAAGGAAAATTTGTCAGAAAATACGATAACATCGTATCTATGGACAGTGAATTATTTCAATGCGAATTACGATGTTGTTAGCAAAGAAAATCTGCTTTCCTACAAAGGGTATTTGATGGAATTCTTTAAGCCTAAAACGGTAAATCTACGTATACAGGCAATAAACAAATATTTGGAATATTTAGAAGAACAGCACTTACAGCTAAAAGCTGTAAAAGTGCAGCAAAAAAACTTCTTAGAAAATGTTATCAGCAATGCAGATTACAATTTTCTTAAGAATCAACTCAAAAAGGATAATAATATGGAATGGTATTTTGTAGTTTGGTATTTAGCAGCTACAGGTGCAAGAGTAAGCGAGCTGATTCAAATTAAGATTGAACATATAGAAATTGGATATTTTGACCTATACACAAAAGGTGGTAAACTACGACGATTATACATACCACAAAAGTTAAAAATAGAAACTCTTGAATGGCTGGAGGAATCGCACCGTTCCTCTGGCTATTTGTTTCTTAACAGATATGGAGAAAGAATTACCACAAGGGGAATTTCTCAGCAACTTAAAAACTATGCCGAGAAATACGGACTTGATAAAAAGGTGGTTTACCCGCATTCATTCCGTCACAGATACGCAAAGAACTTCCTTGAAAAGTACAATGATATTGCTTTGCTTGCCGACCTTATGGGGCATGAGAGCATTGAGACAACACGCATTTACCTTCGCCGTACCGCCAGCGAACAGCAGGAGCTTGTAGATAAAATAGTAACCTGGTAAAAATATTAAGCCGTCCTTGAATGAGGGCGGCTGTTTTCTAAAGTAATGCATTTGAAATCAAATCAAGATGTTTATATGCAATATGAATATGCTCGACAATTCTTGCTTGCTCTGCTAATGGAGGGATTGGAATAATCATAAGAGAAAGTGCATTAAGATATATTCCTTTTTGAGCTGTCCCTTTACTATTGTCAGTGAGCCATTTTTGAATTTGAGGAGATTGGACAATGTGCATCAAATATAAAGGATTAATTAAGCATGGTTTAATAACTGCAACGCTCCTTTGTAATGCAAAATGATTGTTGTTCTGAACTACTGCACTTCGACCAATACTGCCAACAATAGTAAGCAATACATCGCCAACTTCAATATTAGTACGTTGATTTTCAATTTTCCATTCTTCGTTTGTAATCCATCGTGATATTTCGTTCATTAAAATAGAATTATCATTTATATTTGCGGCACTTAACAAAGGGATGCCACTACCATTATTTGGTGGTGGATTATGAGAACCATCACTAATTGAAAGTGCGATTTCTCTCAGAGATGCCCAATTCCAACTATCTGGCAAATGTATTCCATAATAAGAGTTATCATCACCTTTAAAGATAACAGATTCCTTCTTATCACGCTTGATTTTGCCTTGTTTAATCAGTTCTTCTTTCTCTGTACGAATACGCTCCAATATCACAGATGCTGGTTCGTCATTCGGGTCTTGTGGAACAAGTTTACCACGGATGGCGAGGTCAAGGATTTTGTACTTACTTAAAGATACTATTTTTTGAAGTTCTTCTTTTTCAGTATCAATAGTAGATAAGAAATTGTCACAGATTTGAAATCTATCAACAATTTGTAGCTGCTGTACATATGGACATATAGGAATCAAAGTTGAAAGAATTCTTTCTAATGCCAACTTTGGCATCGCCACTTGGTGGGTTTTATTTTGAAACTGCTGTTGAACAAAATCCGTTTGCAATATTATGCAAAGGAATGACTTATTTATGGCTATATTTGTTATTTTTACAGCATTTTCGGTGAGATTCATTCCGTCCAACTTGTCTGGAATTTCTCCAACAACACCAATTGTTCCAGCTATTGTTACATACAAATCATCTTTTGCAATTGTGTAATTCTTGATTGCTGAAAATATTTCATCAGAAATATACCTCAAATTAGAAATATTGACAGAATGATTTTTCATATCAGTTACTCTGATATATGCATGGGTAGTAATCTCTTCTGAAAAACTTGCTCCTTTAGGTAACCTCTTTCCACCTTTAACCATTGCAATATCTCTAACTCGTACCCAGCACCACCCCTCCGGCACTTCAAACGGTATCTCATCTTCAATACATTTTACAGTTCCATCCTGCAACTTCTCATAATGCAAATTATCCTCACCTTTAAAGATAATTGTATCATTCTTAATATCCTTTTTCTTGAGCTTACCTTCCTTGAACATCTGCTGCTTCTGCTCTCTGATGCGTTCCAACAATACCTCTGCTGGTTCATCATTTGGATCCTGCGGAACAAGTTTGCCACGGATAGCAAGATCAAGTATTTTTTGTCTTAATGCTTTTGTATCCATTACTCCTCCACTTCTCCAATCAGTTGTTCCAATTCTGAAACTGCCTTGGCAATATTCTGAGATTTTTCTTTAATCTGATCTAATAATTCCGCAAGTGTATAATTATCTGTATCAGATTCTGTCTTCATCCATGTAATATCAAGACTTGTTTTATCTCTTGCAAGAATATCCTGAATTGAGAATTTACGCCATCTTCCATTTGGATTTTCTTCACTATATGTTTCTTTTCGTTTGCTTAAGTCTCCATCTGCATAGCATGCTATAAAGTCATCAAAGTGCTCTGGCTTTAAAGGATTAGTTTTTCCAAATGATGGCATATCATTTCTAAGATCATAAATCCAGACTTCTTTTGTATTTCCCTTGTCTGTTTTTCCACGAGTAAAGAAAAGTACATTTGTCTTAACACCCTGTGCATAGAATATTCCGGTAGGAAGACGCAGAATTGTATGTAGATTACATTTATCTAATAAATCCCGTCTAATTTTCTCGCCATCACCATCCGCAAATAACACATTATCCGGCAATACAACAGCAGCTCTTGCTTTTCCGTTGTTTTTAAGACTTCGATAAATATGCTGTAAAAAGTTTAACTGTTTGTTACTTGTAGGATAAGTAAAATCATCACGTGTAGCACGTTCTCCGCCTTTCTTAGTTCCAAATGGTGGATTTGTCAGAACCAAATCGTAATCATGCATTGATTTTCCTATATTTGAAAGCGTATCGCCTAATGTAATAGGAGCTTCGATATCATGGAGCATAGCATTCATCAATGCCAACCGGTGTGTATCATGTACAAGCTCACAGCCTGTAAATGCTTCCTCCCTCTCAAATCTCGCCATATCTGCATCTTCAATATCAAAAAAATTATCTGTATGCTCTGCAACATATTGATGAGCAGCAATCATAAAACCAAATGTTCCACAGGCAGGGTCGTTACATCTCTCTCCTACTTGGGGTTTCATAAGTTTTGTCATAACATCAATCAAAACACGTGGAGTAAAATACTGACCTGCACCCGATTTCTTTTCATTAGCATTTTTCTCAAGTAATCCTTCATATAAATTTCCAAGTCCTTCTTCTCTCGCAGAATACCAATCAAGACTGTCTATCGTAGCTATAATTTTCTCAAGATTCTTAGGCTCATCAATATTTGTCGCTGCACCCTGATATATTTCACGAATTCTGCCTGTACCATTATCCCCTAGTTCTGATAACAGTTCCTTGTAAAATTTTTTTAATTCTACTCCGCTTTTAGCCTTCAATTCATCCCAACGATATTTCTCTGGAATCTGTTCTTCTGTTCCAGTTTCCTTCGCCATTTTCAAAAACAAAATATATGTTAATTCTGTAACATACTGATGATATGTGATGCCATCATCTCTTAATACATTACATAAATTCCATAATTTTGATACAATTTCTTGTGTTGTCATGCAACATTTCCTCCGTCGTCATACAAATATTCATTTAATTCAAGCACAATGCTTTCAAGGTTATTCTGAAATACTTTATTTATCTTTTTGAAGCCTCCATAGCTTGCGAATCTGCTGTCTTCATCAAATACCTTGATATTCATTACAGATTCCCCCAGCAGATATTTTTCAATGCGGGATATCCAGCTCTGTTCCTGCTTTGAGAAATTATGTTTTTTTCTAAGTTTCTCAACAGCTCTGTGAATACGTGCTTCATGACTAATAAGCGTTGATCCAATTGCATAGCGTCGAATCAAGCTTATAATATCTGCCATTATCTCTTCATTAGTCAATTCATAAAGTGCAGTATTCAACTGCTGTGTAGTAAATCCTTCTCTGTCAAGTGTTAATCTTAAATCCTTCAAATCTTTTCTTGTCAAATCCTTAGGTCTGGTACAAATAATATTCAATGCTGCAATTTCATTTCGATTGCTCTGAATATATCGTGAAAATGCATTCAGGTAATCTTCTGGTTTTTCTGCATTTCCATATCCACGTGAATGTTCTGTCAATACATCCTCTGCATCTGAAACTACAACAGGACGAGAACCATTTGCTTTCGTTTCTTGTAGCATTTTGAATACATCACGATATTTAAGCAGACGATTCTTAGCCTCCTGCACATCTGACTTTTCAATTTCCATAATAAGCTGTGATGGGTCTTTTCCATCAGTCATGCTAATGAAATAGTCCATCATTTTAGGCGACATATTTCGTTTCTTTCTCTGCAATTTGGCAATTATCTGATTAATCTGCTGCTCTACCTGTTTATCATCATTTATTTCAGACAGACCATCTAATAACTGAGTAAAGCTTGTTGTTGGATTAACCACTACTGGTTTCATCGTATTCACATCATTCAAAGAATCATATACCCCTACAGGATCGTATATTTCAAAATGCGTCTTATGTATTTTCGGACATAATCTAGTAGCACGCCCCAACATCTGCTCAAATAAAATACGTGATTTCACACGACGCATAAACACTAATGTTGTAATTTCCGGCACATCAATTCCTGTAGTCAACAAATCCACTGTTACTGCAATGCTTGGGTAACTCTCATTCTTGAAACGTTTTATAGCCTCCTGCACTTTCTTAGGATTGCCGCCTCCAACGCTACCTGTTATCTTCATAATAGCCTCATTAGAGACCCCATATTCCGAATAAATATCTCTCAAAATTGATACAATCATATCTGCATGTTGGTCATCAACTGCATATATTAGAGTTTTTCCCTGTTCTTCTGGATTCTCAGGATCTATATCTCTAGCAATCTCGCCTAAAACGGTCTTATTGAAATTCTCTGTAATAACCTGCCGATTAAATTGTTCAACATCAAAATCTAATTCATCATCCAACAACTCACTATTTGTAATTTCACCTGTCACAGGATCATAAATCATAACTGTATCACCCGATTTGTAGTGAATTCCACCTGTACTGAGTTTTGTTTCCAAATGATGAGGAGCATCATGATCTACTAAATATCCTTCTATGACAGCTTCTCTATATGTATATTTAAACACTGGTTGTCCAAAAATTACTGTCGTCTGAAGTGCAGGTGTTGCCGTAAGTGCAATCTTCACCGCATCGAAATATTCAATCACACTTCGATATTTGCTTTGATAATCTCTTTGGTCACGATACAAAATTTCGGTGTCGCCCATTTCCTTGTCAAGAATATATCCGCGGTGTGCTTCATCTATGATAATAAGATCATAGTCTGTAACCGCCGGCATAGTTTCTCCATCATTATATAGAATACGCTTAACCATGCTCTGAACAGTTGCCACCTGTATTCTGGTTTCTTTATCAATATTTTTATCTTCAAGTCCCTTGATATTATATATCTCATCAAGTGTCATTAAGTCTTCCAACTTTATTTCTTTGAATACATCTGATGCCTGTTCCCCAAGAGAAGTACGGTCAACAAGAAACAATATACGTTTGAATCGGTTCGTCTTTAAAAAGCGATAAATCATACCTAGTACAGTACGTGTTTTTCCTGTTCCTGTTGCCATAGCTAAAAGGATATTCTTTTTTCCTTCAATAACTGACTGTTCTGCCGCTTTTATCGCATTTAACTGATATTCACGCAGATTTAACCCATTAGGATCTGTAAGAAAATCATATGGCAATGCCTTCAATGCTGAATTACCCTCTTGAGGATTTTTCTCCAGCAATTCTACCATTCCCATAGGACTAATCCACCCATGAAGAGCTGTCGGATTATTTGCAGGGCTTCTCAAATCTAAAAACCATATTCCTGACTTTGTTTCAAGCTGCTTTAGATATGGTCTTCCGTTGGTAGCAAAAGTAAATGGTACTTTATATTCACCCCATTCTCCAATCTGATACTCTGAATCTTCCTTACGAATATTACGCGGATATTCTTTTCCCTGATAATCAATAACAGATGGAATATCCTTATGTATTGCTTTTGCCTCGATGACACCTATCAACTTAGTGTCAACAAATAATGCATAGTCTACACGTCCGCTCTGTCCTACTGAAGAATTTGTCGGCCATTCAGCAATAGCCATATTATGTCCTTTTGCCGGACGAGTTCCTTTAGAATAACGAAGATTTTCTGTATCTGCCTCCCAGCCTACTTGACGCAATTGTTCATCAATAATATATCTAGTTTCAGCTTCTGATTTAGGGCGCTGACTTGCCATTTTACCAGCCTGCTTCTGACGCTCTGATTTAGAAATAGCTTCTGCTGTACTTGCTTTTTGTTCTGCCTGTTTTGTAAGTTCTTCTGCCTGTCTCTCTTCTGCAGCTTTCTCTTCCTGTGTAACCGAAACTCTCTTATTTTCTAATTCAGGCATAATAAAATCATGATGCTGATAATTCCAATCTCCATAAGTCTGCATAAACCATTCGCAAAGACTATAAGCCATTTGAAGCAGAATTTTACATTCTGATTCAGAATCATAATTCTCATGCACAGCTTTATTTCTGGCTTTTCTAAGAGCATGTAAAATATCCGTTAAATCTCTTGTTAGCAATCCCTCTCTTTGAAGAGTATCTATTCTTGTAACTGCCGTATTATCATATGGCAATTGGATTCTGTCATAAGTAAACATTAAATTAACAATGCTCTCCCCTATCATTCCCAATTTCATAAGGCATGAATTAGGATCAGAAAAGCAATACTTTTCAGCCTGACAACCAAACGTTGATAAAACAGGAAACTCTGTTTGTAAAAAGTCAAAATTAGATTTCATAAGAGTTACCTCCTCGTTCTGTTTCTACATCCATAGAATAATCAATAATATCATCTATCCGGCAATGGAGAATATCACATATCCTAATTAACACTTCCAATCTGACAAATTGATTTTTTCCCATTTTAGCCATAGCATTTGTACTTATACCGCTCTTATGTACCAATTGCGTTTTGCTGATTTTTTTATCTATTAACAGCTTCCACAGCTTATCATAATTTACTGTCAATGTAATATTCTCCTATCCACCACAATATTCACTTAACTTCTCATAATATAGTATTATATCATGCATACTGATATTTTTTCAATCTCAACTTGAATTTCTCAAGCACTCCAGAGCACTCTATTACATCATCTTTTTTTGATTAAATATTCTTTGTCTTTATCTCTCATAAAATTCCTTTCCTCGCCAATCTGATATCTATCTGTCCTATTCTCTTCAGTTGGAATATTCTCATTCTTTTTAACGTGATTAACATTCCATTCCTCAACATCTTTCACATAATCAGCATATTCACCTTTAGCCGCATAATAAGTACTATAAAAATCCCTTACATTATCATAACCATGTCGTTGCACAATAGATGACAAATAGCGTTTCATATTATCAATCAGTTTGTTCAGTTCATATATTTGATTCTGCAACCCTCCACGCTTTCGTGCCTTAAATGCACCATTACATTCTGACAATTCTATCTCCTGCTCGCTGCGTTTATGCTCCTGCGCAAATATTGCTTCATTTTGCTTTTGTAATTCATCATAGATATTCTGAAGACTTAGGTATTTTTTTGCAAGTGGTGACATTGTTGGCATTGTTGGATAAGTCTTAGCCTCAATATTTCTACTTTCTTCTGGCACAATATCCAGCATCTTTTCTGCCACACCAACCGCAGCCAGCATAATGCGATTAATAAGAAGTTCAAGCACTGCAATAGCAAGCTTTATAATACTTGCAAGAAGATCCGGTCTGTCTCCATATAAATCTATGGAATACCTTACCTTTTCTGTTATTTCATTCTTCTTTATCCTTGATATGTCCTCTTCTGACACTCCGCTTACAATTGCTCTGTCAACAGTCCTGTTCCATTCCTGTCGTACCTCATTGTCAGCCTTTATTTGTTCTTCCATTGGATTATTTTTGCCTATTTTTTTAGTAGCAAGATATGGACTGTTCTTATCAAAGACTTTAAGTTTATCCTCTTCATGCAGCACAAGCTGATTTATTTCATTTGTAAAAAACACCTTTGCCTCATCAAGAAATGAATCCTTTTTAAATCTATCGACTTTTATAGAAAACTCTTTTTTCTCATAGACCTCGCCTTTTCTGATAATCTTACAGCCATTACGGATGTCACCACTTGCATCCAATATCTCTTTCTTAGTACGCACATGTTTCCCTCTTTCATCATAGAACATGTTTCTTGATGCTACCTTAACAACCGGCTTTTCCAGTTTCGTCCTCTCTGCAAATATCAGATGAATATGAAAGTTTGTCTTTCTTTTGTTATGATGCAGGGCTGCATAGCAGTCCACACCATACTTTTTCTTGAAATCCGTAGCAAAATGTTTGATAAGATAATCATGCTCATAATGATACAAGCCTTCCGGTAATGCTATAATCAGCTCTCTTGCCTCAATATATTTTCCTATAGTTCCACTTTTAGCAAATTCTTCTCTGTTGCATTTTGCAAGATCTTTCCAAAAAGAACGAAGTGGCTGTGTCGCATATATGGCATATAGATTTTCCTGTTTAACTGTACTTGTTATATAATCAATTCTCCCCATGACATTATGGAGTTTCGTCATCTGTATAAATGAATGTCTTGGCATTGCTATCATCTCCTTCTTTTTATCAGCTACATTTAATTCTTCAAATGCAGCCATAGTAATATTTATTCTCAGGCTCGATGCAATCGCGAAATCCCCGGAGTACAAAACGAAGTTTTGTGCGAAGGGTGTATTTCGCTCTCAAACGCCGAGGGCTGTATTTGAACTTCTCTTGCCCCTTGCTTGAAGCAGCTCTTGCTCTGATAATTGTCTAAAATCTCGTAAAGGTGTCTTTTCACATTAATTGACGGCAATTTGTTACAGCATTTTTCATAGCTGACTTCACTTTATGCCGTCGCTCTTATATAATGCCGTTGCTTTGTGCCATCACTTTTCCTTTGTTCTTTTTCCGACTTTCTTTCGTTCAAGTTCCATGCTGTCGGATTATTACGGCATTTTAAGTTACTGCCGTCGGATTGTTCAGTCGCTTTTTATTTCTGCCATCGTTTTATGCCGGCAGTCGCTACAATATTTGCAGATAAAAATAAGGACCATGTATTTCTACACAGTCCCTGTCTCTATAATCTATATTCTATTGCTAATCATTTATCATCCATCTTAGTGCACTCTGTACTAATGTCTCATCTTCTTCATAATCCTCTGACTCCTCATCAGATATGCTTTTCGTTCCTGTCTCCATAGCAGCATCAGCTTTATTCATTACTGACATAGCACCTCCACCAGTCTGAATTGCAGCCAGCAGACTTCCTACCATTGTCATAACTTCCTTATTGGCTTCCTGACGTGCTTCTTCCTTTGCCGCCTGCCTGATTCTTTCCTCAATTGCTTCCATATCTTCTGTTGATACAAACTCCGGCTCTTTCTCTTTCTTTGGCTGCGTTAATTCTTCCTGCCCATAATTCTCGATATAATAAGTTGCTGCATCTATAAAAAACTGATTCTTTGACTTAAATATATCCAAATTTAACTCATTCAGAACCTTATTAATAGTTACATGAGCCGGATTAAGCATATTTAATCTCACTGTAAACTTAACTGTCCTGTCTATCGCCATAATTATTCCTCCTCATAATCTTTCTTTACATATAATCCCAGTAAGGCAGGAAGATTGGAAAGTACTTTCCTTTCTACCTTTCCAACTATCCTGTCCGCAAATGCATCTTCTTTTTCCCTTGTTTCCAGATATGGATCTTCCTGTATACGCATAACTCTCTCATAATAATAATTGATTGCTTCAATCACGAACCTGTTTTGTGACTTAAATCTTTCCCCCACATCTTTGCTGTGAATGCTCTCCCATGCCATAATATCAGATTCCTTATCCATATTAAATCGTATATTCTGATTTTTATTCATATAATCACCTGTTCCTTCCATTATCTTTAATCTGTTTTTCATGCCACTCTTTTACGAGCCTCTCTATAAGTTCCACCTTTTGCTTTGGAGTAAAATCATCTGGGAAATACTCCTCAAGTGTACTGGCACAAATCTTAATCTGTTCCCGCTGGTTCGGTTTTTCCTCTTCCAATATTGAATAGATTGCATCCATATCCAGCTTTCCGCTCTGACTTATACGTTTCATCCTGTTTGCCTGCGACAATGATGGTGTGCACTGCTCTAAATCCATGACTGCATGAAGCTCATACTGCTCATTCTCCGACAGATAAGACAGTTCTACTGCAATCGTGAATGCAATCTTCCCATCATCAACCATATCAAGTATCTTTGGGATAAGCTTTGTAAGCCTTATATATCGTTTTATCTGTGCCACACTCTCTCCCACCTGTCTTGCAAGTAATTCATTACTATTTATTGTACTTGTATTATTGCCCTTCTCATTTAGCTGACTTCCATCTGTAAACTTTGGTCCAACTTGAGCCAAAGCTCCACTGTCAAGGTGCTTTCCCTGATGTTTCATTGCATCCAGCTTCATCTTATACGCAAATGCTTTCTCGCTAGGTTTGAGATTCTCTCTATGCAGATTAGAATCAACCATTGCCACAACTGCCTGATCATCATCTAATTCTCTTATCACAACCGGAACCTTCGTCTCTCCTGCCCAAATTGCTGCCTCCTTCCTTCTATGTCCTGATATAACTTCATATCCATCACCGTATGGATTAGTCCTTACAAGAAGTGGCACAAGCACTCCTTCTTTTTCAATACTTCTCATAAGCTCGCACAATTCTGTATTCATCTCTACTTTAAATGGATGATTTTTGAAATCATGCAATCTGTTTACATCTACATTCCGGATCGTCTCCATAATATCGCCTTTCTCGAACACATCGAATCAGCCCTTTAAAACGTCTTAATAAAAATCCGTTTTAAAGGTATAAAAAAAGACCACTCACTTTCAATTTTTCTTGAAAATGAACGGTCTTTCACGCTTCTGTTATTTAGTTGAATGATAAAAATATTACTTTTCCTTTGATGTGTTTCCGAAGCCGCAGTCCAATACCACAGACACATTTACTCCATCAGAAATTGCCTTTTTGTATGTTTTTCGGTCACTCTGGTCAAACCTGAAAAACCTCTCAAAGTGCCTAAAATCAAGGATTCTTACAAATCTGTCCGATGTAGTGCAACTATTGTCTCAACGGTACTTTCGTTGTCCCAACAAAGTTCCTGTATTTCCCTGTCTCCAAAATACACCGGAAAACGGAACTTTATGTGCTTCAGGAATCTGCCATCCGGCTGCTCCTGCTCATAAATATCCACCTGTTCTACAAAGCTGTTAAGAAATTCTTTCTTCTCCAGGTCGGTGAACTTATCATATAGTTTATCAAAATATAAAAGAAATTGATAGACGTTTTCTTCTGATATTTTCTGTTGCTGAATATTCAGCAGGCGATTCTTTACTTCCTCTATACTGTTCTCCACGCCTTCAATCTCATCATACAAACGGTATAACCTTGTCTCCATATCCTGATATTTCTTCTCATAAAATTTATCCATGATATCCAGACTGTCCATCTGCTGTCCAAGTCTTGCTTTTGCTCCGGTCAACTGCCTGTGCTGCTTTTCCAATCCTTCAATCTCTTGTTCTATTTCTTCTGTA
>ENA-UADU01000115-UADU01000115.1-human-gut-metagenome-genome-assembly--contig:-NODE-115-length-12951-cov-5.675326_pt1 | contig 12951 bp, 8 predicted proteins | sample MGYA00244272_ERZ654268 | MGnify/ENA primary metagenome ERZ654268 (study PRJEB26926, sample SAMN06165140) | human gut metagenome | biome: ENVO:00009003; feature: ENVO:2100002; material: ENVO:00002003...
AGATGTGTATAAGAGACAGGTATAAAACTGTACATTATGTTGAAACAGGTGTTTTGAAAGTGAGTGAGAATTATGCCAATCGTTTGCGTTGATGCCGTTAAGGAAAATCTGCCGAATGTTATAGAATTTGTGACAAAAATGCTTGGTGAAAATGCAAACGGTAAGCTTGTTTTTGAGCTTGAACTGATTTGCGAGGAAGTGTTTGTAAATATCTGCAACTATGCTTACGGTGAAAATGTCGGCAAGGCTGAAATTGAAGTTAGCAAGCTTTCAGACAGCATTGTAATAAAATTCATTGACAGCGGAAAAAAATTCAATCCGCTTGAAATTGCAGAGCCGAACATTCACGCTCCGCTTGAAGAACGAAGCATCGGCGGTCTGGGAATTTTCATGACAAAGAAACTTTCCGACGCTCTTTCCTATGAAAGATCTAACGGCAAAAACATTTTTACAATTACAAAGAATTTCTAATTTAAAGAATCAATTATTCATCACTCAAAATTCAAAACCGAATAATACAATGTTTCCAAAATCAGGTTATAATAATCAGATTGTCAGTATTTTGTCACGGTATTGACACTATAATGGAAATGTTGAACGATTGAAATTAAGAATAAAATTTATTGGAGGAACTAACTATGGAAATCAATAAGGCTATAAGCAATCAGAATGTTATTATCACACTCAAGGGTCGTCTTGACACAATGACAGCACCGCAGCTTGATGACGAGGCAAAGAGCATTGATTTTGACGAGGTTGAAACTGTAACGCTTAACCTTAAAGACCTTGAGTACATTTCAAGCTCGGGACTGAGGGTTATTCTTGCACTTTATAAAAACCTCAAAAGCAAGGGCGGAAATCTTAAAATTGTCAATGTAAGCAACACAATTATGGAGCTGTTCTCAATGACGGGGATGTCTGACTACCTTGACATTGAGCAGGGATAAGGAGTTAAAATGAGCAGTACCGTACTTGGCAGAAATGCCGTTACCGTCAACAAAAAATACACGGAATATTTTCTTCCTACAGTTCTGACGGCTATGGCAACAAACATTGCGATGATTGTGGACTCAATTATTGCAGGCAATCTTCTGGGGCAAAACTCACTTGCGGCAATCAACCTTATGTCCCCTATTTCGCAGTTTTATTTTTCGATTACTATTCTTTTTGGACTCGGTGCGTCCTCGATAATTTCATTTGCAAAGGGCAGGCGTGACGAAAAGCAGGCTAACCGTGTTTTCACTTCTACATTTATTGTACTTATCGCACTCAGCGTAATTTTTATTGCAATTCAGCTGCCGCTTGCCGACTCGATAAGCTCGTTGCTTACAAAGGACTCAGAGCTTAAATCGCTGTTGTATCAATACTATGTTCCGTTCATAATCGGCACACCGATTTACCTTTTGCTCATGTGTTCAATTCACTTTGTAAGAGCAGACGCAAGACCTGCGTTTGCATCAAACATTGTAATTGTGGCAAATGCCGTAAATCTCGGACTTGACTTCCTGTTTATGGGGGCTTTCAAAATGGGCATTGCAGGCTCGTCAATTGCGACCGTAACAGGCTATGCGGTAGGGTTTGTGATGATGTCAACACACTTCATCATGAAGAAAAGCACATTGCACTTTGACTTTTCAATTCTCAGAAATCCCGTTCAATTCTTTAAATTTCTCGGAAAAATGGTTACAATCGGACTTTCGGGAGCATTGGGTACAATGCTGATAACAGTTAAAATGCTGTTTTTAAACACAATTATTCAGAGCATAGGCGGAAGTGCGGGTATGGTTTCATATTCGGTATGCTCGTCAAGCCAAATTTTTATGTCAATGTTCATCACGGGTGCAAGTCAGACAATGATTCCGATTATCGGGGTTTGTCTTGGTGAAAAGGACTATGACGGTGTGCGCTATGCATTCCGCAGAGCCGCAAGGGTGCTTGCTGTTTCAAGCGTTGTAATTATGCTTTTCATCTGTATCGAGCCTGAACCGATAATTAAATTTTTCGGAATCACTTCACCCACAGACATTGCAAACACAGTTCCGGCAATGAGAATCAACGCATTGTCATTCCCCGGACTTTCATTCTCGTTTTTGTTGCTTTACTACTATATGGCAACGCAGAAAAGAGCTATTTCTACTGCAATTTCAATCATCAACGGAATCGTCATACTCATTCCGTCAGCTTTAATTCTCGGCAAATTTTTCGGCATCACAGGTGTATGGTATTCACTCGTGGTTGCACAGGTGGGAACACTTGTAGTTGTGTATTTTATTGACCTTGCCGAAAAGAGAAAATCGGGCGGAAAGTATAAAAACTTTTACCTTCTTGAAGAAACCGAGGACAACGAGCTTCTTGCCCTTTCGTTCAAAGGAACAAAAGAAAATGCGGCAGGCGTTTCTCTCTACCTCTCCTCTTTCCTTTCAAAAAACGGAATTGAAGAAAGCCGTGCAAACAGGATTGCAGTTGCCGTTGAAGAAATGGCGGCAAACTGCGCTGAAAGAATGGAAGGCAAAAAGAAGTTTGCAGACATCGACATCAGAATTTTTGCCGATAAAAAAGAAACCATTATTTCTGTTCGTGACAACGGTGACGAATTTGATCCGCTCAATGACGACAAGGAATTTGAGATGAGTCCTCTCACAGTTGTGAAGGCGATTTCGGATAAGGTTGAATATTCAAGGGCGCTTGGTTTCAACCGCACAATAATTAAACTTTAACAAACGGAGTTGAATATTATGAGTAATTTAATCAACTTGCTTGATACATACAAAGGTGAAAAGCGAGAGCTTTATCCGCTTACACCGAGCCAGATGGGTATTTATCTTTCGTGTATGCACAACCCAAAAGGCACAATGTACAACATTCCCTGCACCTATGTTTTTGACAAGGGCAGTCTTGATACCGACAGGCTGATAAATGCCGTAAGAAAAACTGTTGACAATCACCCTGTTATGAAAATTTTCATTGACAATTCAACAGGAAGTCCGATGATGAAACTTCGTGACAGCGTTGAATTTGACATTCCTGTTGTACAGGTTGACAATCTTGAACAGGCGGGCAAAGATTTTGTTAAGCCGTTTGACCTTGAAAAAGATGTTCTGTTCAGATTTGCAATTTTTGAATGCGGTGACAAATCTATGTTTGCAATGGACCTTCACCACATAATATCTGACGGCACATCTGTTTCGGTTATCTGCAATGACATTGCGCTTGCATATGACGGAAAAGAGCTTGAACCCGAAAAGTTTTCTCAGCTTGATCTTTCTGTTTTTGAGGAAAAGCTTGAAGAAACCGAAGAATATCAAAAATCAAAGAACTACTATGACAGCATTTTTTCGGCTGTTGAGTCAAAGTCGGAAATAACGGAAGATTTTGCAGAGAATTCAGAGGTTGAGGATAAACCGAACGGTTCTTTTGAATTATCCACGAACGGAAAATTCTCCGTTGAGGAAGTTCGCAATTTTGCCTTAGCAAACCAAATTACACCGTACACTGTTTTCCTCGGTGCATATGAATACGCAGTTGCAAAGTTTACGAATCAGAGTGAAACAACGGTTTGCACAGTTACCCACGGAAGATTTGACAAGCGACTTAAAAACACAGTCGGCATGATGGTTCGCACACTTCCTATCCACGCAAATATTGACGAAGAAGATACAGTTTCGGACTACCTCAAAAAAATACGCAAAAACATAAAGGAAACAGTTGCAAACGATTGGTTTCCGTTTATGAAACTTGCGTCTGACTATGACCTCTCTGCCGACATTATGCTTGCCTATCAGGCTGACATATTCAACACCTTTAAAATAGGCGGTCAGGCTCTAAAATTAAAACTTGTTCCGTTAAAAAGTGCCATTTCAAAATTGAATGTTATGGTATTTGAATCAGAAACAGGTTTTGAATTGCGTTTTGAATACAGAAACGATTTATTCAAAGAGGAAACTATTCGTTCGTTTGCCGACAGCTTTTTAAAGATTGTTGAGCAGTTTCTTAAAAAATCCAAGCTCTGCGAAGTTGAGCTTGTAAACGAAAATCAGCTTGCAGAGCTTGATAACTTCAACAAAACGGAATTTCCGTTTGACGACAGCAAAACCGTTGTTGATTTGTTTGAGGAGCAATGCAAAAAAACTCCCGACAAAACAGCGGTTGTATATAAAGAAAAGAAGTTCACCTACGCTGAAATTGATGAGATTACAAACCGAATTGCAGGTTATGTTCACTCAAAGGGTATCGGTAAAGAAGAGGTTGTTTCAATTCTGATTCCGAGATGCGAATATATGCCGATTGCGTCAATCGGTGTGCTGAAATCGGGAGCGGCATATCAACCGCTTGATCCGTCATATCCGCCCGAAAGACTTCAGTTTATGATTAAGGACGCAAACGCAACGCTTCTTATTGCGGACGAAAATCTGCTTGAGCTTTTGCCCGATTACAGCGGTGATATTCTTCTTACAAAGGATATTCCGAATCTTCCGAAATCAGACGCAGTTTTTGCAAAACCCTCACCCGATGATTTGTTTATACTTATCTATACATCGGGTTCAACAGGCACTCCAAAGGGTGCTATGCTTGAACACAAAAATGTTCGTTCATTCTGCGATTTTCATATCAGAAACTCTGACATTGACGAACACAGCGTTGTTTCGGCATATGCAAGCTACGGTTTTGACGCCTGCCTCAGTGAAATGTATCCTGCGCTTATCGGCGGTGCCGAGCTTCACATTATTGAGGAGGACATCAGACTTGACCTTGTAAGGCTGAACAGATATTTTGAAGATAACGGAATCACCCACGCATTTATGACAACACAGGTTGCAAGACAGTTTGCAACCGAAATTGACAACCACTCGCTCAAATATCTTCTTACGGGCGGTGAACGGCTTGTTCCACTTGCACCGCCAAAGAATTTTGAACTCATAAACGGTTACGGTCCGACAGAATGTACGGTTTACATCACATCACAACCCGTTGACAAGCTCTACCACAGAATTCCTGTCGGCAAGGCGCTTGACAATATCAAGCTTTATGTAACAGACAAATACGGCAGACGGCTTCCGACAGGGGCTTTGGGCGAGCTCTGTGTATCAGGTCAGCAGGTTTCAAGAGGTTATCTTAACCGTCCCGAACAGACTGCAAAGGCATACGAAAAGAACCCGTATTGCAATGAAAACGGTTACGAAAGGCTTTATCACACAGGCGACATTGTTCGCCTTACAGATGAGGGCAAGGTTGACTTTATCGGACGAAATGACGGTCAGGTCAAAATCAGAGGATTCCGCATTGAGCTTTCCGAGGTTGACAAGATTATCCGCAAATATGACGGCATTACAAACACAGCTGTAATCGCAAGAAAGCTTGATGGCGGCGGACAATGCATTAACGCATACATTGTTGCCGACAGAAAAATTGACATTCAAAAGCTCAACGAATTTATTCTTGAACACAAGCCGCCGTATATGGTACCCGCCGCTACGATGCAGATTGACAAAATTCCGCTCAATGTAAACGGCAAGGTTGACAAGCGCAGGCTTCCCGAAATCAAGGCAGAATCTTCAAAAAAGAAAAATTCCGCTCCGAGGGAACTGACATTCCTTGAAAAGAAAATTTCCGCAATTATCGAAAAGATTATCGGACACAGCGATTTTGATATTTCCGAAAATCTCATCAACGCAGGTATGACCTCGCTTTCGGTTATCAAGCTTGCAGTTGAGCTCAACAAGGCATTCGGCTTTGAGGCACAGGTTAAAAAGATGATGAAGGGCTGTTCGGTTCTTTCGATTGAGGACGAACTTCAGGAGTTTATGTTCAGCGGTACGGCAAATCCACAAACTGTCAAAAAAGAAGAAAAGAAAGAACACAAGGCTCTCTATCCCCTTTCAAAAACTCAGCTCGGCGTGTATATTGACTGTATGAAAAATCCGTACAGCACACTTTACAATATTCCGTCAATTCTCACATTTTCAAAATCAGTCGATGCACAAAAGCTTGCCGACTGCGTTGTAAAGGTAATCAAGGCTCACCCATATATTATGACTCACCTTTCACTTGAAAACGATGATATTGAGCAGGCATATGTTGACTCCGCAAAACCGAATGTTCCCGTTGAAAAGCTTACGGAAGAACAGCTTGAAGCCTACAAAAAGGATTTTGTAAAACCGCACAATCTTATGAAAGCACCGCTGTTCAGAATCTCGGTTGCAGAAACCGAAAAGGCGGTATATCTGCTTTCGGATTTCCACCACCTTATCTTTGACGGTGCGTCCGTTGCACTCTTCTTTGAACAGCTTAAAACGCTGTACGAGGGCGGTAATATTGAGCCTGAAAGCTACACATATTTTGATTATGCAGAGAATGAAATTAAGGCTGAAAACAGTGATGAATTTAGAAATGCTGAAAAATTCTTCGACAATATGATGAAAAATTTTGAATCTGCAAGCGAAATCACGGCTGACCTCAGAGGTCATGCAGAGGACGGTGCTCTTGCATCTCAGGCAGTCCCCGTTGATATGGCAAGGGTTGAAAACTTCTGTTCACAGCACGGAATCACTCCGGCCCACCTTTTCCTTGCCGGCACATTCTACGCTGTTTCAAGATTTGTGAACAGCAGAAATGTTTACATCAGCACAATCAGCAACGGCAGAAGCGATATGCGGCTTACAAACTGCTTTGGTATGTTTGTAAAAACTCTTGCACTCGGCATTGAAATTGAGGACATCACCTCACTTGAATTTGTTGAAAAAAGCAAGGCTGTTTTCACGGATTCAATTGAAAATGAAATTTACCCCTATGCACAGCTTTGTGCAAAATACGGCTATGCACCGCACATTATGTACGAATATCAGCTTGGTGTTGTTGATAACCTTGAAATTGACGGCAAAGCCGTTGTCCGTGATTACCTTGAAATGAATACTGCAAAGTTCAAAACAGCCATTCACATTGAGGATTACAAGGGCAAGCCGAGCGTTGTGGTTCAGTACAATGACGCACTTTACAGCGGTGAACTTATGAGAACGCTTGCAAAATCCGTTCTCTGCGCTGTTGAACATATTATAGAAAATCCAAACGGCAAAATCAGAAAGGTTTCACTCCTTGACAACGCCGCAATTGCACAGCTTGAAAGCTTTAAGTCAACAGAAATTGCTCCCGTTAAGACAAAACTTCTTCACAAAATGTTTGAAGAACAGGTTGCAAAAACTCCCGACAGAATTGCTCTTTCGGCTTGTGACGGCAAACTGACCTATAAAGAGCTTGACCGTCTTGCAAATATCACGGCAAACTCACTCATTGAAAAAGGTCTTGAAAAGGGCGGAAAGGTTCTTATTCTGCTTGAAAGAACCTCAAAATTCTTCATATCGCTTCTCGGTATTCTCAAGGCCGGCGGTGCGTTTATTCCGTCATGTCCCGACTATCCGAAGGAGCGAATCGACAGTATTATTGAGGACAGTGACGCAGACTTTGTAATTACCGAGGGCGAACTGCTCAATAAATATGACCGCACGGTTGATGTTTCAAAACTTCTTTCGGGCAACAATGATGAAGACCCGAATGTTGATGTACAGCCTGACGACCTTGCGTACCTCATCTACACCTCAGGTTCAACAGGCAAGCCAAAGGGCGTTATGCTCCGCCACATCGGCATTGCAAACTACCTTGCATACAGCGACTCAAACATTCAGGTTAAAGAGGTTGTTGACAACTGTCACGCATACGGCTCTGTAACTACAATCAGCTTTGATATGTCGCTAAAGGAAACCATGCTGTCGCTCTGCAACGGTCTTACCCTCGTTTTTGCAAGTGAAGAACAGACGGTAAACCCGATTTTACTTGCAGAATTCTTTAAAGAAAACAATGTTGATGCGTTCAACTCTACACCGTCAAGACTTTTGCAATATATGGAGCTTGACGAATTTGCAGAAGCAATGGCAAACTGCAAGGTTATTCTCTCGGGCGGTGAAAAATATCCCGACAAGCTATTAAGGGTACTGCGTGAAAAGACGAACGCAACAATAATCAACACCTACGGTCCGACTGAAATCACGGTTTCTTCAAACGCAAAAAATCTTACGAATGCAGACGAAATTTCAATCGGCAGGCCGTTACGCAACTACATGGAATATATCGTTGACTCAGACAACAATCTCCTTCCAATCGGAGTTGTGGGCGAGCTTCTCATTCAGGGATGCGGTGTTGCACTCGGCTATAATAAACTTCCCGAACAAACTGCAAAGGCATTTATCGAATTCAAAGGTGAACGCACCTACCGCTCGGGCGACTATGCAAAATGGACAACAGACGGCGATGTTATTATTCTCGGCAGAACCGACAATCAGGTTAAGCTGAGAGGATTAAGAATTGAACTCGGTGAAATTGAAAAGTGTCTGACCGCAGTTGACGGAATCAAGAGCGGAATTGCTCTCATCAGAAAGGTCGGCAAGGCTGACGCAATCTGCGTTTACTATACAGCCGACAGACAGATTGAGCCAAATGAAATTAAGTCTGAGCTTGCAAAATCTCTCACGGATTATATGGTTCCGAGCGCATATGTTCAGCTTGACGAAATGCCTCTCACACCAAACGGCAAGGTCAACACAAAGGTTCTTCCCGAACCTAAGAGCAACAAATCCGAAAGAGGTCGGTTGCCGAAGAATGAACTTGAAAAAACATTCTGCGACATCTTTGCAGAAATTCTTGAACTTGACAATGTTTTTGCAGACGATAACTTCTTTGACCTCGGCGGAACATCACTTACAGCAACAAGAATTGTAATCTCCGCATCAAAGAAAAACATTGAGGTTGCATACAGCGACATTTTTGCAAATCCTACTCCGCAGACTCTTGCAAAATTTGTGAGCAAGGATGATTCAGCCGAAGATGACCTTGAAAATCTTTCGGACTACGATTATACAAATATCAATAAAGTTCTTGAAAAGAATAATATTGATACATTTAAAAACGGTGAGCTTCAAAAACTCGGCAATGTTCTTCTGACAGGCTCTGCCGGCTTCCTCGGAGTACACATTCTCTACGAACTTCTTCACAAGTATAACGGCAAGGTTTACTGCATGATTCGTGACAAGAACAACAATCCTGCCGAAAACAGAATGAACTCAATCTACTATTACTACTTTGAAGAAAGTCTGAAAGAAAGATATCCCGACAGAGTTACCGTTATCAGCGGTGATGTTACAAACCGTGAATCATTCGATAAATTTATTGACAAGGACATTAACACAGTCATCAACTGTGCCGCAAATGTTAAGCACTTCTCAAAGGGTACAGACATTGAAGATGTAAACCTTTACGGTACTCTCAATGTGCTTGACTTCTGCAAAAAGGCTAATGCAAGACTTGTTCATGTGTCAACAATGAGCGTAGGCGGTATGTTTGTGGGCGAACAAGGTTCTGTTGACAAGCTCAAAGAAAATCAACTTTACTTTGGTCAGCATGAGGGTTCAAAGTACACACTGTCAAAGTTCCTTGCGGAAAGGGCGATTCTTGAAGAGGTTTCAAAGGGCTTTAACGCAAAGATTATGCGTGTAGGCACACTTGCCGCAAGAAACAGCGACGGTGAATATCAGATTAATTTCACCACCAACACATTTATGGGCAGACTCAAATCTACACTCCTTATCGGCAAATATCCGTATGAAGCAATGGAAATGCCGTTTGAACTTTCTCCGATTGATTTTGTGGCAAAGGCAATTCTTCTGCTTGCACAGGCTCCGAAGGATTGCACCGTGTTCCACCCGTTCAACAACCATACTCTCATTATGGGCGACCTCTACACCGAGATGAACAAAATCGGACTTCACTCAGAAGGTGCAGAATATGAGGAATATATGATTGCACTTGACAGAGCCGAGCAGGATCCCGAAAAAGCAAAGATTCTTTCAAGTATGATTGCATATCAGAACATGGCTCACGGTCAAAAGACATTTATAGTCGGCAAGAGCAACACATATACAATGCAGGTTCTTTACAGAATGGGATTTGTGTGGCCCGTTACCTCGCTTGACTATATGAAACGATTCATCAACGCATTAAGAGGTCTTGGTTTCTTCGATTAATAATACAACATTAAGTCATAATAAAAGGCAAAACAGCGGACATTCCGAATCAATGGATTGTCCGCTGTTTTTATATTCTATAATAACGGCAAGCATAAAAAGCACCGCCCCTGCTCTGCAAAAACAGAACAAGGACGGTAAAGTTAAATGCTTGTCAAATTATGCACTTACTGTCAAATTGATAAACAAGATTTCAATAATAATCTCTGTCTACATTTTAAATATTCAAAGTCGAAAATAAATATACCTTGGAGTAAAAGAGCGTTTTTGGGGAGTGAAAGGGTTTTTAGAATAAAATCAGCAAAAAATATCGGCTCTGTCCAAACAAAACAGAGCCGTAGTTATGTATTTAATTATGCGGTGAGCATTTTCTTAAATGACTTCGGTAAAATCTTATAAATACCGAAACCGATAAACGCACCCGTTGCATTTAGTATTACATCATCAATGTCAACATTGCGGTACATACTGTGGATTGCAAAACCGAGGAACATTTGTGTAATTTCAATCGTAACAGTAAAAGCAAATGCAAAAACAAACATCTTCCAAAGCTTAGGCTTTTTCATCCACATCATAACAAAAAATCCGAACGGAACAGATAAGAATATATTGCCGAAAATCTGTAAAAATGCCGTTTCACCAAATCCGTTACTTAAAGCTTCCGTAATCATTGCAAACGGAACAAAGTTGTACCAAGTATAGCCGTTTAAATATTCAATCGGGTCACTGGCATACGGTATTGGGAAGAAAACTATGCACACAACGGCTGTTATGTAAGCTATGAAGATACAAACCAAAGCCGTCTTTTTAACACCTTTTTTTAACAAAATGCAGATTACAGCAGCAAAAATTATTGCTATGATTCCAAACATTATGGCAAGTTCTTGAGTTATCATAAATCAATATCCTTTCATAATTACTTTGCTTGACCTAACTGATACACCATCCCTTGCTTTCACAAAGTAAAAATAATACTCACCTTTACCAACATTAGTCCATTTAGCACTACCGTAACTATATCTGCTTAAATTAACACTACCAATTTTATCTTTTGTAAACCAACCAGTTTTTCTATACAGTTCCACTCGATATTGTTTACTAAACTTTTTACTAACAGATGAATTATATGCTATTTTTTTGCCACCGATATAACTTTCAACACCTGCAGCGTACATTATGTTTTGGTGATTATATTGTCTGGATTTACCTCCATATTCACCTTGAAAAGACAAAGTCGATGTGTACGAATCACTCGCAGCATATACTGGAACTGCCATAAAAGTCATACAAAATACAACTAAAAAGGCTGGAACAACTGTTTTCTTTAATAAATTTTTGATTTTTTTTCACTTAATTTACCCCTTATTCTTAATTGATTTTAAACTGCAGTTTATTGTGTCATTTTGCAACTACAAAATTCGTCACAATATGACATAGTTATTTTAACAAATCTTGTACTAATTTCAATACCAATTGGAGTAAAATCATTGTTTTAAGGAGTAAAGAGTTTTTGCGGTTAATAAATCATAAGAAAATCTGTCAAAATTTTTTATTTGCCACGGAATCCGTGTTGACAACATAAGTTACAAATATTATAATTTATTACACAATGGGAGTAAAAGGGAGTTTTTGGGGAGTAAACTTTTTTTCTAAATAAAAAGCAATCTAATGATTGCCTTTTATTTTTGAGCATTAGAGCCAACCGAAGATCCATCTGAAGATAGTACCAAACACTTTTTGCTCCCCCTTTATTCTGTTGTTAAATTCACAATAGCAGATAGAAAGAGCAAAATAAATACAGTCTGGAGCAAGATATTCTGTTTTTGGAGTAAGAGGGTGAAGATGTGTTTGCGGCTTTATGTGACGATGATAAATATATAACCGAAGAAATTAAAAAACTGCTTTTGGAATATGCAAAGGATAATCGTATAACTATTGATATTGATGAATTTGAAAGCGGAGAAGAACTTTTAAATTCCGAAAAAAACTACGACATAATTGTGCTTGATTATCAGCTTGGCAGTACAAACGGACTGACCGTTGCAAAAGAGCTGAGAAAGCGAAATGTGCTTTCTTCCATAATTTTTCTTACATCCTATCCGAATTTTATGATTGACGCATTTGAAGTGAACACATTCAGGTTTCTTTTAAAGCCGATTGACAAATCAAAATTTTTCAAGGCAATTGACGATTATATAAAAATTGTAGATGCAAATTATCCGATAACCATCATTCAAAATAAAGAATTAAAAAAAATAAACTCCAACGAAATATGTTATATTGAAGCCGACGGAAAGTATTCAAACATTCATTTAAGCGATAAGATTATGCACTGTTCAAAAACACTTGCAGGGGTTACAAAGCTGTTGCCTGCATACTGTTTTGTGAAAACCCACCGTGCTTTTGTGGTAAATCTTCACTATATAAAATCGTATTCTTCCGATACAGTGTATCTGAGCAACGGAGAATCGGCTTTTCTCAGCAAAAATTATCAAAAGTCGTTTCAGACATCATATATGAATTTTCTTAAAAAAAATTATGTGAGGTTATAATTTAATGCTATTTTACAGCTATGCGGAGCTTATAATAGGGCTTGTGGCAATTTTCTATTTTACTTCAAAAATATTCTCTATTACCAAGTACAAACTGTATTTTGTCCTGTCATTGATTTTTATAATTTCAACGGCATCGTTTGCCTGCTTTATAAAAAGCGACCAACGGTATGTAATTCTGCCGGTTTTGCATTTTGTTGCATTGACATTTCTTCCGATTTCACTGGGATACAACAAAAAGATGATGTTGATATTCTCTTCTCTGTTCTTTTCGGGATTAACATTTTTTATCTATACCATATATCAACTGTCTCTTATACACATCTGACGCT
>ENA-UADU01000121-UADU01000121.1-human-gut-metagenome-genome-assembly--contig:-NODE-121-length-12716-cov-3.232841_pt1 | contig 12716 bp, 10 predicted proteins | sample MGYA00244272_ERZ654268 | MGnify/ENA primary metagenome ERZ654268 (study PRJEB26926, sample SAMN06165140) | human gut metagenome | biome: ENVO:00009003; feature: ENVO:2100002; material: ENVO:00002003...
TACTTTTTTCACTCTTTTTCGGCAATTCCGGTAAATATGTTGTATCAGTGTACGGAGCCTTCTCTGATCTCAAAGTTTCCATATACTATCAATATCCCTCAGAATCATCCCCCTGATAATCACTGTTATCTTCTGTATAATCACCATATCCATCTGAATCATCTGAGTTTCCGTCGTCATATGATGAATCACTTTCTCCATCTTCTGAAGTTTCAGAACTCTGGTCATCTGCGGAACTTTCATCTCCTGAACCGTCTCCCGACTCATCAGATGCCGCATCCAGAGATTCCTGTGTAGGCTTCGGTCCCACATAATTACCGGATTCGTCATACTCACCTGCTCCGGTATAATCCCCTTCCTCATCATAACCGCCATTCCAGTTCTCAATTGCTTCCTCAAGAGCAGTCTTCGGTTTTGCACCTACATAATTACCATCCTCGTCATACTCGCCGTCTCCGGTATAATTGCCATCTTCATCATAACCGCCATTCCAGTTCTCAGCAGTAACTTCTTCCTGTTCCAGTTCTTCTTCAAAGGTATTGGACTCCGTAGCCACACTCTCCATATGAAGAATACCTTTTTTTCCCTGAATTTTGGGCAGAATCGCTATCACTCGGTTCATCTTCTCTTCCAGATCAGCATCTTTTCCAAGCTGAACAGTTATATCCCCATAGATGAGGCTGATAGAATAGCTGCTGTCAAACTGGATATGATCGGGGATCATATCATTTTTCTGAAAGATTGTAGACAATGCTACAGCTGTATTCAGTACAGTATCTCCTTTAATATCCAGTTTCTCATCCATCACGATGCTGTTCACCTGAATTCCGTCAAAATACGGAACCGTCTCATCTCTGTTCTGAGAACCCTCCACAAAAATGCCATTTCTGTCAAAATAAATGTAACTGTCAAGATATCGGATGCATCCGACTGTTTTTTTCTCTTTTACGCTGATACAGATGGTATTTCGGTTCAGCTGGGTAACTTTAAATGCATCTACATATGCAATGTCCTCTGTATTTGTAGTGCTGTAGAGCAGTGGTGCAAGGACCGAATTGGAAGCCATCGGTCCCCGAAGCACCATATTCTTTACTTCTTCGTCTGTATAATGGGAAGTTCCCCTCACCTCAACAGTATCTACTTTATAATAGGAAAAAAATACTATCACAGCGACCATAACTCCGGCGCCTATCATACCTGCCAGCATCTTCTTCGTCCTTTTACTCATAGGAGGTCTTTTCCCATAATTACTTTCTCTCATAAATCCTCAAATCCTCTGTCCCCGGCTGCCATATTCTGCAGCCCAAAGTCCGTAAATCTTCACAGATATGCTCATAGCCCCTGCTGATAAACCCGGCTCCTGTAACACAGGTTTCTCCCTCTGCCATAAGTGCGGCAATGAGCAGGGCTGCACCACCTCTGAGATCTCCTGCCTGTACCTGTGTTCCCTTAAGAGTTTTTCCCCCTCTTATGATTGCCTGGTTTCCGCTTACGGAAATATCTGCGCCCATTTTTTTCATCTGAAAAGCACTGCCAAATCTCCGGTCAAAAATATTTTCCCGTATGGTACTCTGTCCCTGCGCACCTGTCAGCACCGCCATCAACGGAGCCTGCAGATCTGTGGGAAAACCCGGATAAATTTCTGTTTCTACTAAAACAGCCGGTCTGACAGCATTCTTTCCATTGACCTCTAGTGTACCACCATTTACTTGATATTGTCCACCTATTTTCCGATATACTTCCATAAACGACTGCAATTCCTCCACAGGTACATCATGAAGAATAATCTTACTTCTTGCTGCCGCAGCCGCACACAGATAGGTACCTGCAACAATACGATCCGGAGGAATACGGTAGTCTCCACCTTTCAGTTCATCCACTCCTCTGATCGTAATTTCACCGGTTTCTTCTCCTTCTATCAGTGCTCCCATTGTTTTCAGATATCTGCAGAGCCAGAAAACCTCCGGTTCTTTCGCACAATTATAAAGATGTGTTACACCTTTTGCAAGAACTGCTGCCAGTATTGCCTGTTGAGCAGCTCCCACACTCGATTTCGGAAACACAATATCCTGCCCTTCAAATCTGACACATTCTCCATCCAGGCCTGATACATTTTCCCGGACATCCGCGCCAAGTGCTCTCAGTGCCATAAGATGGAAATCTATTGGTCTTTTCCCGATCGTACATCCGCCCGGATACCCTATCCTGCATTTTCTGTTTCTTGCAAGCACCGCACCTGCCAGAATGATCGAAGAACGCATTCTGCCTGTATAGACTGCAGGAATTTCTGTTCCGTCTGCGCAGGAACAATCCAGATAAAGATCGTGATCGTCCCACCAGGTCACTGCACCAAGACTTTTCAAAATCTCTTCCATACAAAAAACATCTGAAATTCTGGGACATCCCCTCAGAATGCTTAGTCCTCTGTGCATCAGAGATGCGGCTATCATTGGAAGTGCTGCATTTTTAGATCCCTGTATAAAAATCTCCCCGCTGAGAGATGCTTTACCTGTCACATGGATTTCATCCAACCTTTTGCTCCCAAAGAGTCTCTTACTTTACAGTTTATGGCTTTTTCTATTATATGTTACGCCATTCTGAAACCTGTAATTCAATTTATCCTGTCACATTTCCCAACATTCATCGCAAGTCCCATTTCCCCAAGAAGAAACACTGCCGAAGTTCCTCCATAGCTGATAAAAGGCAGCGTAATGCCGGTATTCGGAATCGTATTTGTCACAACCGCGATGTTCAGAATCACCTGAAGCGCAATATGCCCCATAATTCCGCCCGCAATCAGTGCTCCGCCAAGATCCCGCGCATGGATCGAAATAACCATCAAGCGCCAGATCAGCACCGCAAACACGGCGATCACCAGGCAGGCGCCGAACAGTCCGCCCTCCTCACAGATAATCGAAAAGATCATATCATTCTGCGCTTCCGGAACAAATCCAAGTTTCTGCAGACTGTTTCCAAATCCTCTGCCGAATATTCCGCCGCTACCGATGGCATACAATCCCTGGATCGTCTGAAATCCTTTTTCATATTTCTCCGGATTTCTCCAGATTGCAAGACGTTCCAGACGATAACTCTCTGCAGCAAGAAAAACAGCTATGAAACCTGCACCTGCGCTGCCAAGCCCGATAAATTCCAGATATCCCGGATTGGATACAAAAATCAGAATTCCACCGATACCCAGAATAATGATTGCTGTACTCAGATTATTTGAACCTACAAGACCAATGATCGGCAGCAGGGTCAATATTGTCCTGCACATAAATCCAAAGCCCCTGGTTGCTTTTTTTGTACGCTCGATCTGCCATGCAAGAAAAAGGATTACAGCAACTTTCGCAAACTCTGAAGGCTGAAAAGATAAAGGTCCAAGATTCAGCCATCTTTTTGAGCCGTTGATCTCCTGACCTACAAAAAGTACTGCGCCGGACAAAAACATTGAAATCAGATATGCCACCGGTCCCAGCCTCAGAAAAAAATGATAATCAATGGAAGAAACCATATACATCACTCCCATACCCAATGCTGTGGCAAATAACTGTTTCTTAAAATAACAGGCAGAGTCGCCGAAACGTACTCTGCCATTATATTCACTGGAACTGAATAATACTGCCAGGCCAAAAATCACAAGCAGTACTATCAGTACCAGCATCGTCATATCTGTTTTTGATAAATCTGTCGCTCTTTTTCGCGCCATCTGTTTCTCCGCAAAATTATCTATAGCCGGTCACTGCAGCTTCGTCTTTCTCTGCCGGACAGCTATAATTCTTACTTATAGATATTCTACAGATTTCTTACATATTCCTTGAACATATCTCCACGCTGTTCATAGTTATCAAACTGTCCCCAGCTTGCACATGCGGGAGAAAGCAAAACAGCATCTCCAGGCTGTGCTTTCTCCTCACATACCTTTACTGCCTCTTTCAGATCTTCGCAGAGGATGATGTCATGGAAACCATGTTTCTCAGCAGCTTCTTTGATTTTCTCCTTTGTCTGACCGATCAGCACCAAATAACGTACCTTTCCGTCAAATGCCTCAATCCATTCATCATAACCGGACTGTTTATCATAACCGCCGCCGATCAGAAGTGTCGGACGGTTCATTGCCTGGATTCCTTTAATTGCCGCATCCGGGTTAGTTCCTTTGGAATCATTATAATATACAACGCCTTTTTTCTCTGTCACATATTCGATTCTGTGTGCAACAGCTGTAAATTCACAGATGCTCTTACGGATGCTGTCCAAGGATACTCCATCGTAGTAAGCCATTGCAACTGCGGCCATAACGTTCTCAAAATTGTGTTTTCCAAGAAGCTTCAGATCTTCTGTCTTAACCACTTCGATTTCTTTTTCTCCGTCCTTCAGGATGATTTTATTTCCATCCAGATAAATTCCCTCATCCAGTTTACGTCCGCTGGAGAAATATACCACTCGTGGAGTCAGATGTTTTCCAAACTCACGCAGAACCTCATCTTCATAATTCAGCACGCATACATCTTCTGTACCCTGATTCTCAGTGATCAGTTCTTTCACACGTATATACTCTTCCATTGTATGATGACGGTTCAGATGGTCCTCTGTAATATTCAGGATTGCAGATACCTTTGGTGCAAACTCATCAATCGTTTCCAGCTGAAAACTGCTGATTTCTGCAACAGTTACAGAGTTTGGCTTCATCTCCAGTGCTTTGGAAGTATATGGGGTTCCGATATTGCCGACTACAAAAACAGACTCACGTGCATCCTGCATAATTTTTCCAAGAAGTGCTGTTGTAGTAGTTTTTCCGTTTGTTCCTGTGATGGCAAGCACTTCACCGTCACCTACTCTGTATGCCAGTTCCACCTCTCCCCATACCGGAAGCCCCTGCTCATAAAAACTCTTTACAAGTGGAAGATCTGTCGGCACTCCGGGGCTTAAAACTACCAGATCAAGACTGTCCTGTACTTCTTTCGGAAGTTCTCCTGCATATACAGTGACCGGATATGTCCCATCTGTTTTATGTACAACTGCGTCTTTATCTGTTTCGGCATTTCCGTCATAGATAACCGGAAATGCTCCTACCTTTGCCAGAAGGTCAGATGCTCCGATTCCGCTTTTTCCGGAACCGAATACAAGTACCTTTTTTCCCTGTAATTCCATAATAATTTTCCTCCCTTTTATCAGCATAACGCTGAAATCTGCTTAGCCAAAATCTTACAGTGCCAGCAGTGCGACCATACACATAACCGCTGTAATAACTGAGAATACCGCAACTACACGTGTTTCAGACCATCCGCATAACTCAAAATGATGATGGATCGGTGCCATCTTAAAAATACGCTTTCCATGTGTTGCCTTGAAATAAGTTACCTGAATGATAACGGAAAGTACTTCGATCAGATAGATCAGACCCACGATCAGGATAAATAACGGCATCTGCATCACATAAGCCGTACCTGCAACAAAACCACCCAGTGCCAGAGAACCTGTGTCTCCCATAAACACTTTTGCCGGATATACATTAAACAACAGAAATCCCATCAGACCTCCCACAACTGCACCTGTGATCGGCTCGATCCCCGATTTCATTCCAATAGAAACTACTGTAAAAAATACTGCAACGATCAGAGTCACACTGGAAGCAAGACCATCCAGACCATCCGTAAAATTAACTCCATTCACAGTACCGATCACAGCAAAGAAAAGAACCGGAACTGCCAGCCATCCAAGATTCAGGAAATGTCCGCTCCAGAATGGGATTCTCATAGTCAGTGAGATATCTGTATACTTAACAATATAAAATACAAAAATCGCAGTCAGAACTACCTGAAGTAAAAATTTCTGCCATGGCAGCAGTCCGTCTGAGCGTTTCAGCACAACCTTCAGATAATCATCCAGAAATCCGATAATTCCAAATCCAAGAGTCAGGAACAGTACCGGAATGATCTTCGGATAATCCCCTACATAAAATAATGCAGTTATCGCTGTGGCGATCAGAAAGATCACTCCACCCATTGTAGGTGTTCCTGCTTTCTTTAAATGGGACTGTACGCCCTCTGTTCTTTCTGTCTGGCCCATCTTCAGTCTCCGAAGAAAAGGAATGATGACCGGTCCTAATACAACGCTGATTGCAAAAGAAATCAGCACAGGGATTACAACTTGAAATTCCATCTTACACCTCATTCATTCTTTCGTTTTTTCCTGAAAGTTTTTTACTTTCAGATTTCTTTTAGTATAAGGCTTTTTTGCTTATTTATCAACCCTGCCTGCGGAATTTCCCTAATTGCCTTCTGCAGAAAAATCAGAAACATCACTTTTTTCAATTCCAAGATATGGCAGGATATTCTCAAAAATACCACGTATCACAGGTGCAGCTACTGTCCCTCCATAATAGATTCCTTTCGGATCATGAATAATACACAGTCCCAGTATCTGCGGATCTTCTGCAGGTGCAAATCCCAAAAAAGAGGAAATATAACGATTTGCACTTCTTGGCAGTGTCTGAGAAGTGGCAGTTTTCCCACCGATGGCATATCCTTCAATTTTTGCATTTTTTCCGGAGCCCTGAGATACTACTGTTTCCAGGATTTCTCTTATTTCCTTCGAAGTCTCTTCAGAGACAATTCCTTCCTTTACCGAAAAAATCAGTTTCTCACCCTCTGTTCTGTCAGGATTTAACACTGCGACTCCAAAATGCGGTGTCACCCGTCTGCCTCCGTTTATAAGTGAACTTACTGTTGCAGCCAGCTGAACAGGCGTAATCTGAAAAGACTGTCCAAAAGAAACCGTTGCCAGTTCCACTTCTCCCATATTTTTCTTCTGATGCATAATAGTTCCTGCCTCTCCCGGAAGATCTGTCCCGGTTTTATCCAGAAGTCCAAACTGTCTGAAATACTTATAATAACGTTCTACCCCAAGGCGAAGCCCCACCTCTATAAACACAGGGTTACAGGAATTCTGTGCACCTTCCACAAAATTCTGGGATCCATGTCCTGTTCTTTTTGCACAGTGGATTCTGCGATCCTCCACCACTTTATATCCGGGACAATAAAAACGGTCCCCAGGTGAAACAACACCAGCCTCCAGTCCGGCTGCCATGGTGATGATTTTAAATGTGGAGCCCGGTTCATAAGTATCATTCAGACAGGGATTTCTCCACATCTGATTCAGTAATTCCTGCTTTCTTTCTGTATTTGTTTTTCCTGATGCTGTCTGCACTGCCAGTTCACTTTGTTCATTGTGATCTTCCGACGGTATTGTTATCCCGGATTCATTTAACTGCATATTCAGATCATCTGTCAGGGTAAAAGGATCATTCAGGTCAAATTCCGGCACATTGACACATGCATATATTTCGCCGTTCTGTGGATTCATCAGCAGGATAGATACACGTTCTGCCTGCTTTTCCTCCATTACTTTCAAAGCTGACTGCTGCGCAAATTCTTGAATATTTACATCAAGGCTGATCATCAGGCTTTTCCCCTCTATCGGTTTTTCCCTTGTCTCACCCAATTTATCAATTTCCACACCCCTGGCATCTGTTGTTGTCAGGATTTTACCCGGCTGTCCCCTCAGGATTTCTTCATATTTCACTTCCAGACCGATAATTCCCTGATTATCACCTCCCGTAAAGCCAATGACTTTTGAAGCCAGACTTCCACATGGATAGTAACGCTTATAATTCTCATCAACTTTCACCCCTGCCAGACTGCACTCTCTTATCTCATCACCTGTACTTTTTTCCACATTTGTCTTTACTATTTCTATGGAAGAGATTTTCTCCACTCTTTTTCTCACTTCTGCCTCATCTATTTTCAGTTTTTCAGACAGCAGGGCGATTACTTTTTCAGGTTCTTTAATCTGACTGTGGATCACAGAGATTGTACATACCGTCCTGTTTGATGCCAGAACTTTTCCCTTTGCATCCAGAATCTCTCCTCTGGCCGCTTTGATCTCTCTCTCTCTTTCGTGAAGTTCTTTTGCTTTCTTATAATAATAGTCTGATCTGAAACACATAAGATATACCAGTCTTCCGATAAGGCCTGTCATCATTAAAATACAGCAGAGTAATACTACCCATATTTTTCTCTTGTGAAACGTCATATTTTTTTTCATAAAAAAAGCTCCGCAGAGATTGTCATAACAATATATGACCATTCTCTGCGGAGCTATAACTATACGTTTTTATTCCAGACCTGCTTCTTCATTGGTAATACCGTCTGTCTCTTCGTCATTATCCTCAGTCGTCTCAGCTTCATCATCCTCCAGAGGTGCAGGTGCATCAGGATTGGATACTGCATCTCCTGAAGAATCTGCATCCGTACTTCCCGAAGCACTGACAAGATTTGTAGACATCTTATAATTGCCTTCCTCATCCAATATGTGATCTCCATTGGCATCCAGCAGATATCCGTTTTCATCAATCCGGTTTCCATCCCAGTCTATCAGATTGCCATCTGCATCCACCAGATTACCGTCACTGTCAAGTTCACTGTCCGATATGGAAGTACTCTTTAAATGTCCCTTAAACCCTTCCCACAATTCTGTCTCCGGCACTGTTCCATCTTCAGATTCATCCGGCACTACATTCAGATACGGAAGAAGCTCCGAAAGGATTCCCTGTGCAATATACTGCGGATAAGTACTGTTTGCCTGATCCTCTACATTCGGTTCATCTACAACTACATAAATTACCACAGCCGGGTCATCTACAGGAGCAAATCCAATAAAAGAAACCAGATATTTTCCGTTTCCTCGCGGGTATTTCTCCGCTGTACCTGTTTTACCGCCTGAACTGTAACCCTGCACTTTGGAATGACGGCTGGTACCCTGCTGTACACTCAATGCCATATAGCTTCTGATATCACTGGAAATCCTGGAGGAAATCGTCTGCTTCAGAAGTATCGGCGAGATTGTTTTTATAGTTCCGCCATTACTGTCAAGAACCTTTGTCACAAGATGCGGCTGATAATAATATCCGCCATTGATAACGGAACTCATCGCATTGATTTCCTGGATCATGGTACAGGTAAAACCCTGTCCAAAAGCAGAACATGCAAGTTCTGTTTCCCCCATACTGTCCTTAGTATGGATAATACCTGCGCCTTCATTCGGCAGGTCAATCCCTGTCCTTGTTCCGAAATTAAACAGACTCTGTGCTTTGATAAACTGAGTAGCTCCCATCTTGGCACCAATCTGCATCATTGCATCATTACAGGAGTTTGCAATTACCTCTCCCAGTGTCTCTGTGCCATGTGCGCTCGGATAAACCGCACACTTGATCATAGTATCTCCAAAAGTCTGCGATCCATCGCATATAAATGTATCTGTTTCCTGTATCGCACCCTTTTCCAATGCAGAAGCCATGACGATCGGCTTTACAACAGATCCCGGCTCATAGGCATCTGTGACGCAGAAATTACTCCACATACCATTCAGAGCCTCCACTGTTTCCACATCATTCATCGCTTTGATTTCATCTTCTGTATATACAGCGGAAAGATCTCTCGGATTATTCAGATCATAACGGTCACCACCATCCATGGCAATAATCTCACCGGTGGACGGATTTTCAACAATGACACCTATATTCTTGGCCCCCATTGCCTCTTTAAATCCATTAACATATTTCTCAACAATCTGCTGTGCACCGATGTCAATGCTGGTCTGAATGCTTTTTCCATTCACCGCAGCAATAATGGTCTGCTCCACATCTGAATCATCATTGATATACCCATACTGTCTTCCGTCTACGCCTGTCAGTGTGCTGTTATAGTACCCTTCCAGTCCGATATCTGCCACATCTCTGTCCAGTGCAAAACCAATTGTATCGCATGCTGTTTCATTAAACGGGTAACTTCTCAGATAATCCTCTTCAAACCAGACGCCTTTGATATTTGCCCGTTCCTTTGCCTGCGCTTTAGTAAGACCGGAATCTTCATCCTCTGCCTTATATTTTTCAAATTCTTTCTTTTTGTCCATAGACAGCTGTTTTGTCAGTACCTGATACTGACTCTGGCTGGTTCTTGAATCGGCCAAAAGAGAACGCACTGTTTCTTCATCAATCCCCAGCACCTCATTTAAGGCACGTATTGTTGGCTCTACATAGTCCTCATCTGAATTTACAGTTTTACAGTCCAGGATCACATTATAAACTTTATTGCTGGTAGCCAGTATATTTCCGTTCTTGTCATAAATATCGCCTCTCTTTGCCGGCAGTACCTGGCTCTCATATTTCTGCTGTGCCTGACTTAACACCTGTTTTTTGTATTTGCTTCCACTGGTAGCATTAATATAAGTAATTCTCAGCACTAATATTACCAGAAGCAGTAACACAATTCCAAACAATATCAGCAGCTTTTCTTTCATGTTTTGATTTATTTTTCTCTGTGGTCTTCTTCGACTCTTTCTTCCCGTATTGCTCAATTAATCACCTACTTTGAATCTGGTATATCCTGATACTGTCTTACATAGCTGTTACCCGATGTAGAATAGGTTACTGTCTGATCATCTGACGGATATTTCATCCCCAGTCTCCCCAATGCAGTCTGCTTAATCTTATTCAGATCCACATTTGATGTCACCTGGCTGTAATATGCATCATTGTCTTCTTTTAAATCTGCCAGTTCCTCCTCAAGAGATGCAACTGTACTCATCTTTGCGGTAATCTCTGATTTGTAACGAAGATATTTCACAGAGCAGAATAATATCGCCACACATACAACTGCCAGAAACGCTACAAATCCCCAGTTCATTGCAGTCGCCTTCTGCCTGTTCTTCTGTGCTTCTTTACTCAACTGATGTTTCTGCCTTGGTACCTGCGCAGGACTCGCCTGCACTCTTCGGTTTCGATTGGTCTGCTGCCTTCCCGGATTCTGTCTTCCCGGCTGCCTCTTTCTCTCCGGAACTTCTGCAAGACGTCTGACCGTATTTCCGTCAATATACATTCCTCTGTTTGTTCTGGCACTGGTTCTGCTTCTTCTTGCTGTTTCACTCCTGGTCGTTCTCGCCATTTCATGCCTCTCTAATTATAATACTCTCTCAAAAATCCGAAGCTTTGCACTTTTGGAACGCGGATTCTCTTCCATCTCTGTCTCCCCCGGAAGAATCGGCTTTCTTGTGATCACTTTTCCTTTGGATTTCTTCCCGCATACGCATACAGGAAAATCTGAAGGGCAGGTACACGGATTCTCATTTTTTCTGAAAATCGTCTTTACAATTCTGTCCTCCAGAGAATGAAAAGTGATAATGCAAAGTCTTCCGCCATCATCAAGAATATCGATCATTCCATCCAGAGAATCCCGCAGCACATCGAGCTCTCTGTTAAGCTCAATACGGATTGCCTGAAAAGTTCTCTTGGCCGGATGTCCTGACTTCACCTGCATCTTCATGGGAATGGATTCTCTGATAATCTCTGTCAGTTCTCCGGTGGTTGTGATCGGTTTCACCTGTCTGGCGGCAACAATATGTTTTGCAATATTTTTTGCAAATTTATCTTCACCGTAATCACGAATAATACGGTATAATTCTTTTTCTTCATAGCCATTGACAATATCGCCGGCTGTCTGCGTCTGGCGCTGGTCCATGCGCATATCGAGCGGTGCATCTACCCTGTAGGTAAAACCGCGTTCTTCATTGTCAAGCTGATAGGAAGATACTCCAAGATCAAGGAGAATCCCGTCGACTTTATAGATGCCTCTTGCTGCCAGTTCCTGTACCATGTAACAATAATTGCTGCGAATGATCGTCGCCTGTTTATAGGGGGCTAACCTCTCACTCGCAGCAATTATCGCATCCTGGTCTTGATCTATGCCAATAAATCTCCCCTTGGCAGAAAGTTTCCTGCATACCTCACCGGCATGCCCTGCACCTCCTAAAGTACCATCCACGTAGATTCCGTCCGGTTTGATATCCAAACCTTCAATGGTCTCTTCCAGTAATACAGATTTGTGTTTAAATTCCATCTCCGTCTCCTGTCTGGATTTACTTTGCAAGATACTTCAAACGAGACCTGTCAGATTGTGATTCCCATGTCCTGCATGCTCTCTGCAATGCTGTCCATGTCATCATAATCACAGATCTCATTCCATTTTTCTTTGCTCCAAACTTCAATTCTGTTCAGATTACCTGTCAGAACCACATCTTTCTCCAGACCGGCAAATTCGCGCAGTGTCTGCGGTACAAGGATTCGTCCCTGCCTGTCCAGTTCACATGTAGTTGCTCCAGCTACAAAGAATCGTGAAAAAGTTCTGGCATTTTTATTTGTAAGTGGTAAAGATCTGAGCTTCATTTCAAAGGATTCCCATTCATCCATCGGATAAATGTAAAGACAGCCATCAAGCCCTCTTGTCAGAACAAACTCTTCCCCTAAGAGCTCTCTGAATTTAGAAGGAATGATCAGACGCCCCTTCGCGTCGATCGTGTGGTTATACTCTCCCATGAACATGTTACTCACCTACTCTCGCAAAATCTGAATCTCCCCTTCAGATTTCTCAGGTGGTAATGGACTCTGCCGTTATTCCCCACTCACCACCACTATTCACCACTTTCTACCACTTATGTGCTTATTCTAAACTATTTAGGCTGAAAAAACAAGGGGGAGAAAAAGATTTTTAAAATTTAGAACTCTGTTAACATTTATGAAACAACCTTATTTTTACGAGAAAAATGGGCTTTTATACACAAAAAGTGGGTTGAATTTCCACTTTCAACCCACTTATCTTTCA
>ENA-UADU01000125-UADU01000125.1-human-gut-metagenome-genome-assembly--contig:-NODE-125-length-12510-cov-11.473464_pt1 | contig 12510 bp, 14 predicted proteins | sample MGYA00244272_ERZ654268 | MGnify/ENA primary metagenome ERZ654268 (study PRJEB26926, sample SAMN06165140) | human gut metagenome | biome: ENVO:00009003; feature: ENVO:2100002; material: ENVO:00002003...
GTCTCGTGGGCTCGGAGATGTGTATAAGAGACAGTTAAATATTTGTTGTATATTTGTAATACAGAAAAGAAATAACTAATTTTTAATCTTTACAATTATGAAAGCAAATCAAATTAAAAATCAAATTGAGAACCAACTGCAAAACCAACTTGCAACCTTCTCCATGCTCAACTCTGCACTCCCTGCAATCTCCCAAATTGCTCAAACCCTCACCGACCTTCTCCCTCAACCCGAGGAACTCTATCTCTATCACTCTCACAATTGGACTCTCGATTCTGCCCACGGTGCCGAAATCACCTCCCTTATCCTGGATACCTCCTACCAGGAATCCGACCGGGACTTCGAAACTCCCATAATCGAAAAACTCAACTTCGAACTTAATTCGGACCTGGGCTCTATCCGAATAACCTCATCAAATATCGCCGACGGGCTTATTCTCCTAAATATATCCTACCTGGAATAAACCCAGGTTAAACCTAAACTTAGGCCTACCTTATAGGGGGCCTTTTAGGTATGTACATGGTTAAGGCCTTATATCGCTTTTAGTAGCTTGGCTTATAGGCCTTTTATATTATAGGCCATGCAGGCACCTCTTGGCACCAATCCCAACCCTGTATTCAAAATTTTCCTAAAGTGCAATGCAAAAATAAAGTGTTCTCATTTGCAAGTAGGGTCATATCATAGAAACTTAGTACTTACGGAATATAAGTTTACTTAGTTATAAAATTATAGAATTCTAGATTCCCAAGGACCAAGGCCGAAAATGAAAAGGAATATTAAAGGCCTTAGCAAGGGAATTAAGGTACCCACTGGCACCAGCTAAGGCCATATTTCAATCAGACCTTATACCAACAAACCCTCCTACCAACAATAACCTTATACTCAACCTACCATTAAACCCACCTACCCTAACACCCTAATTCCTTAATAGGCAATATTTATTCTAATCCATTCTATTATAGGAAAATATAATCAAAATTTAGGTCTAAAATTTTGTAATTGAAAATATTTGTTGTATATTTGTAATACAGAAAAGAAATAATAAAAGTTAAACCAATTAAAAATTTTACTACTATGAAAGCAAATGAAATTTTAGCAATCGGCAACGAAATTTTTTCGACCAACGAAAGAAAAAGCATCTACAAAAAAGAAATCTTTGCAGAATGTAAAACCGACAAAGAAAAAAAGAATCTGCGAATGAAGTTGCGCAAAAAATTAGATGCGTTCATAGCAGAATTTATTGCAAGCAATAAAAATATAGAAAAAAGGAAAGCACTAAAAAAAGCATGGCAAGAATATGCAAAGCAAGTATATATAAATGCAAATTGCATCGTCGATGCAAATGCAAATACAGAAAAAAAGGACACAATCAAAAATTTCTTACTTGCAATGAATGAAAAAGAAAGCAAGTAAATAAAATCGAATAGGGGACAAAATTTGTCCCCTATTTTTAATAAAATTTAATTTTGCGATAGGGCCACCGTGGCCCCCTTTTACTGCCAGATGTTTTTGAAGACCTCGTGATAAGACTCTTTTTAAGGTACCAAAACCTTTTTACTGCCAGCTCCCAAAGAAACCTCTCCTTAAGCTCTTCCTGAAAGGCACATGCCACATAACCACATCCCCCCTCTCCCTACACAAAATGAAGAACCCATCTAAAGGCTCTTCATAAAATTTTTCCGGGATATTTTTTGGCTCCTATTATAAGGCTCATGATTTAGCCTTATATATCCCTATAAGTCTATCAAAAGCCTTAACCCTTACTTCACTATCCCACTTACTCCACCAAAATATTTCTCTAAGGGTCAACTTATGGTTTTGAACTTCCCTATAAGGCTCAGTAGTTTTATCCCCACCCAAGAACTCAAAGTTAAATTCAGGGATAAGTATAAAAGGCCATTCAGGATTATACAATAGATTACCATCAAGTATCTCTGACTCATGTCCCATATCCTGTAAGATACAAATCAAAGACTTCTCTAATTCTGAATCCCTTAATACAGCCAATTTGAATGACTTGCACATTCCACAATTAAGAATGATATTCATATAAATCTCCTTGGCTTTGGTTATCCATTCCAGGATAATCCTATTCTTCTCTTTCTGTTCCATGGTTAGGCATAGGGTTTAATTATAACTATTGTAAGAGTGACTACCAGAATGCAAATTATTCCGAATATGAATAACTCACCTATTATTTGTAATAATTTACTAGAATGTTTCTGCAACGAGCAAAGGACCCCACCCATTATTCCCAATGTAAGTATGAATCCTATAAAGGAGAAAAGATATGAAATAAAACCTTTAACATAGTATTCATGAATTTAAGGGATATAGACCTGAAGATATCGTTTCGGTATCAAGGTATACACCCAATAAGAGGGACCCTTGGTAGTGAGCCCCTCTTAGGATTATTGACTATCTAATAACTTGATATCTAAATTTCCATTGGCATATATGGTAATGTAGTCTATTATCTGTACTCCGTCGTCTGTTGGCATTTGTATACCGGAGTTATTTACCTTTATAGTCAGCTTCTGATTGTTAAAGTCTAAATGGTAATAGGGAAACCCTACAATGTGGATTTCTTTTGGAATACTTGGATTTCTTAAAGCTGTCAGGTCCATTACCAGTTTAATACCATCTATACTACCATAGATGAGGTCCATTACAATTCGGGAGAGTACATCCTCTGGTGTAACAAACCCGATGAATGCCCAGCTTTTACCGGTTATTTTGTTGTTCTCAAGTTTGATTTCTGCGAATTTCATATCATCTTCGATTATAGGTACATTACCTTGGTGAAATAAAAGTAAACTCATATCGTATGGTTTATGGATTAAGAGTATATCACTATGATATACTCTTAGGTGACCTACTCACACAAAAATACCCAGCCTAAATGACCGGGTATATATGTAGTATGGTTAGTTCTCGAGATACCTAACACTTATGTTACCATTGGCATTTACAACCAGGCCAATAAATACACTGTCTGTTACTATTCCTCTACCATATAAGGCAGCATCGAATCCTAACCTGGACGAAATCTTCACTGGTATAGCCGGTACTGATAAGATAAAGCTGAGAGGTTTGGTACCCGAAATAAAGCTGATGACTGGTGTAGCTATGAAATCCATGGTATAACTATAACCAGCTCCTACTTCTTCATAAGAAACCCTTATGATGGGTATGATGGGTTCATCGCCTTCTTTACCATAACCATTCCGAAGCATTAGTTCATAGGCCTGGGAATTGGTCATTCTTTCTACTTTATTGAAGGTTATTTCACCCTCACTGGTAATATTGATTCTAAAAATTATCGGCTTCATATTTTCCAAGATTTGTAATACATTCTGTGAGTGAAATCCCTCTAACATGGCTTTTGGTGTTAAGGTCCTTATATACGTATAAAAGTATTTCTTAGAAGAAATACTTTTACCATTAAACACATACAATACGGCTATGTTAGGATTCCATTCTCAAAACGTACCAATCATAATAGAAGAAGATGATATGAAATTCGCAAAATTACCCTTACCAACCAATAGTATGGGAACTTGGATGACCAATGTACTATCTTCCGTTGAACTGATAACTATCTACAATCAAGTTAAAAATGAACAGATAAATGGCATTATGATAGTAGATAGCCATGATTATGGTGGTCAATATGAACAGAAAGCCATATCCACGGGGTTCAGATTTAATAATTCAACGATAGAGTTTCACTTTAGTCATAGTTATTCTGTAGACGGTAATCAGCCCATTGGAGAAGGTTTCGTTAACGCCGACCAAACTAGAGCCATAGTCACCGTTACTATCTCATCTGCAGGAATTCTTTTTTATCAATACCACAGCTTGGAATAATATAAAAGGGAAAAGAGGTCAGTATTTATCTGACCTCTTTTGTGTGATTACATTTACTACTTTTGGTCTGGTTCTTTAACCTTGGCCTTTTGTTTGAAGTAGAACTTGGTTTCTACGAAAAGATAGGGTATTCCTTATTATCGGGGTCATATACCAAGGTATAATCTACCCCTCTAACGTTAGCTTTCATGTAATGAAACTTTCTCCAAGCTTCATCCTTTAGATTCTTGATTACTTGTTCAAAAGAACGTACAAAACCAACTCTCTTCCTTAAGTACTTCTTTGTTCTACCAACTTCTTGGTAAAACATTTCCTCTACTACTCCACCAGCAGCATAGAACTGACCCGGAGTATAAACTTTTACTGCCATATAGATATTTTTATTAAGGTTCCCAAATATCGAATGTTTGACCTTTAGCTGTAGTTATTCTTAATGAATAATGTTCTCTTACTACTCTTAGCTTAGTAAAGGTTAGGTCATGTTTACGGTATACATATTCCTCTAAGGACAATATCTCATTTTCAATATTACCCTTTAATTGACCACTGAACTTTTGGGTGAATCCCTGAGTAAGATTATTTATCTTACCAGTGAGTTTATCCCGTAAAAGGGAAGGAATATTCCCGTCTATGATTACTTTCTCTATATAAGCATCCCAAACCGGAATGGATTGCTTCTCTTCATCACTGGCTTTCCTTAAAATTATTTCAATGTCGTTTAACTCGAGTATCATTCTTGAAAAGAATTTTGAGGGTTAGTATAAATAATCCAGTTATTACTGCCGGACTAACTGCCCATATAAGGAATAAAACTCCATATCTAACTGGGTTGGAGGCTTTTTTAAGAGGAGTTTCTTCGATTACACTTCTGATAAATAGGCAGAAGATAAATCCGAGAGTATAGAACACTAAAAGGGTATAACCCAACCAAGCCGGAGCAGGATTAGCAGTCATTAAGATATCAGACATGATATGATTATTATGATGGTGATACAAATTATGAGTGTTTGAATAGTTTCTTTCTTACCTTTGGACCAAGATTCATTACCTTCATATTCCTTGTTTACTCCTTTCAAAGCTTTCCAAGTCATACCTCCACAATATGCAGAGTAACTAATAACGTTTACTGTAATCCAATGTAATAAGAAACGTATCACTTTCCTTCTATTTTTTCGATAATACGACTGATTTTGGCAGCTGCATACCGGATTATATCAGGATTTTTAATCCCTTTCTTGTTGATAGCGGCCAATTTCTCCAAATCATGGTTCAAAGTTCTCTGTGCTACCAGAGTTTTATACTTTTCTTCGTTAAAAACCTCGATTTGATACTTAGAATTGATAGGATTGAGATCTCTATCTGTCTTAATACCATTCTCGAGAGTATAAACCCCCTTTTTCCTCTCCTTAATTGCCGTCTTTTCAAAGAAGGCAGGACCTGTTACCAGTAATAAATCACCAACTTTCATGTAGTTTTGATATTAAATTTGCATATTAAAGTAGTCTTTGCAAGACCTTCCGGTATATATTATAAAATTCTATTTTCAATGAATGTCTTAGGTATCTGTGGAGCCCAAGGAGCGCTCCTTTTTGAGTTTAAGGAACATCTTATAGCTAATGTAGAACCCAGAGCAGTATTCCATTCCAAAAAAGAAGAGCAATGGAAGCTTAATTTTGGTGATATACCGTTTGTAAGGTCACTGGAAGAGGTAAAAAATTCCAAAATAGACCTAATATTAGGCTCTCCATCATGTGGGCATAGCTCAGTATTCTCATATTCCAGGAAAAAATCCCTGGGCAAACCCCGGGAAGATGTTACCCTTAATCTGTATCTTTCTAGTGTCAAGAAGTTCAAACCGGCAATATTTATGCTTGAGAACCTCCCAAAACTTCTAGATTTTATCCCTATCGGGGAATGGGAGCATAATTTACCCGATTACAAACTTATAGTTCACTGTCATCCTGTTACGGTATTTGGTAATTCTCAACAAAGTAGGAAACGTTTGGTATTGATAGGAGTGAGAAAAGACTCGAAAATCAATTCACAGATATTTGACCATACTTTTCAGGTTACCAAACCCAAGAATCTGTGTCAATTGAAAAGAGAGGTTAGGAGAGACCTAAATTATCGGGAAGCTGATGATAAAAAGTTAGCCATGTATCACTATGCTGATAAATCTAAAACCACTCTAACAGTAGCTCAAGTAAGAAAGCTATGGAGAACTGAGTTCAAAAATGACTACAAGTGGCCTATGAGAACTCAGAAGATGAAGACTCTACCGGGAGTATATCGCAATAGAAAAAGAAGTTACCCATTAACCGTAAGACCTTCATCCAGGCAATTCAATCCCCACGGAAGGATTATGGGCCTTGAAGAATACCGGGTGATTATGGGCTTTCCCAAAACCTTCCGAATTTATTTTGATAAGGCTAATCCAACTTATTGGTTAAATAAGGGAAGGAATACCTTAACCAAGGGCTCTGTATATGAGGTCGGATTATGGTTAAAAAGGTGCCTTAAAAAGGCCTCTATTTTACGATGACTCCCCCTCGTATATGCGCGTGATAATAATATACCTTAAACAGTATATTATTATCTATACACGTGTTTAAGGGGGGTATATGAAAGAAAAACTAAACACATAAAAGAAGATGAAAAATGTAATCCTAACCTTAGCCTTTATAATTATGGCCTTAACCATATTTTGGCTATGGAACCGAAATTCTGAATTAAGGCATGACCTTAAAAATTCTACTGAGCAACCTGATACCATTTGGGTTAATAAACCCTTTGTACCAAAGGTTGAATTCCCTAAGATTCAATTACCCAAAATGGTATTCCTCTATCAGATAGATTCTGTTCCTATCGAACGAATTGAATATGTTGATAGAGTAGTTACTATCATTCAAAAGGATTCAACTAAAATTGAATACAATGAATTATTCCTGACCAATTATCCTCTGGCTCCTAAATTATTGCAAATACTTTCAAATAGGGATAAACTATCTATCACTACATTCAATACTGATTGTAAGCTTATTACTGAGGAGTATTCAGTTAATTACTTTCGTTATCAATATAACTACCTGGATGGTAAATTAACCCATAAGAAAACATCTTTCTTAAAAAGATTTAATCCAGTAGCTCAGTATACCATACGACCAGTACATAACTTCCATGATTTGGATTTAGGCTTGAAATACAATACCAGTAAATTTAATTATGAAGCCGGGTTGAATATCAACTATTATCCTAAACTTCGGGATAATTTAGGTCTCGACCCGTACTTAAGAATTTCATACAATTTCTGACATGGCAAGAAAGAAGACATTAGTTGAAGATGCAAGTCTTACACCCGAACAACTTAAGACATTGGTTCGGGTGATGAAAGACCCTTTCTTCTTTTCTACTTTCTGCTACGTGATAAACCCAGTGTTGGGTATGGTAAAGTTTTTGCTCTACCCTTTTCAGAAGGCAGTGCTATACCAATTCATGCTCAACAGGTTCAATATCATCCTAAAGTTTCGTCAGGCTGGTATTACTGAGCTAATCTCCCTCTACTGTCTTTGGTTAGCAATGTATCATCCTAACAAGAAGATAAACATTATCTCAATCAAGGACACCGTAGCAAAGAAGGTACTAAAGAAGATTAAGTTCATGTACAAGAATCTTCCTTCATATCTGCAAGAGCCTATCATAAACGGTCGTGCAGGGGAGTTCGGTTCTGTATCAACTATAGAGTTTGCAAATGGTTCTGTAATAGAATCTATTCCAACCTCTGACCAAGCTGGTCGTTCTGAATCTTTGTCGTTGTTGGTGATTGATGAAGCAGCAATCGTAAGATGGGCTTCAACTATCTGGGCATCAGCCTTCCCTACTCTATCAACTGGTGGTGGTGCTATAGTAAACTCATGTATTACTGGTGATACTCAAATTATAGGTAAAGATGGGCCATTCAGAGTAGATTCTATTTGTCCCAAAACTTTTGGTAAGATGGATATATCACATCTTGGGCTGAGAGTATTATCACATACTGGAAAGTGGCAGAGAGTACTTGGTTCTGTAAATAAGGGTGTACTGAAAACTTGGGAAGTTCACAATGAACAAGGTAGGGTTATTAAATGTACTCCAAAACATAAGTTGTATACTCTTGAAGGTTGGTTACCTGTTTCAGAGATAATCAAACGAGATATACCTGCTATCTTCTATCATACTGGTATAAGCGGTCTGGAGCAGAATCCAGTAACCGTAAAACCCAAGAAAGAGATATGCAAACCCATACCTGGTTATCCAAACTATGAAGTCTCCAACTGGGGAAGAATCTTCATTGTAAAGAATGGAACGAGGGTAGAAAAATTACCAAAACCATGTACTAACCGAGAAAAATATCTAAATATAAGTCTGTGGAATAATGGTCAAAAGAAAAAGATATGTGTCCACAATTTGGTAGCTAAAGTATTCTTAGGAGAAATTCCAGATGGGTATGTAGTTGACCACATTAACAACAATCCTTCAGACAATTATGTAACCAATCTCCAGATAGTTACAGTAGCTGAGAACGGTCAAAAAGCTGCGAAACATTCTTATGGAATGAAGCTTGGGTCTAAACTAAAAGGGGGATTCAACTACGACTTAAGAGTGGTGGCTTACATAAGATACCGTTATCAGGAACTTGGTTACTACTATGGAGTGTTGGAGAAGATATCTCAGGAGATTGAGAATAAGTTTGAGGTTAAACTGAATAAGTCTTATATTCAACGTATTGTATCTGGTAAACGTGGTACAAGTATCTATCTTTCTAAGCTGAAAGTAGTTAGAAAGTATTACGATACCATTTATGACATTTGCGTTGAAAACGATGAATCTTACCTCATCAACGAAGACTACGTGTCTCATAACACGCCTTATGGCGTCGGGAACTTCTTCCATGGTACTTGGGTAGATGCCATATCTGGAGGCAACCCATTCAACCCAATCCGATTGTATTGGCAGATGCACCCTGACCGAGATGAGAAATGGTATGAAGAAATGTCTGCTGCTCTTGGTCCCAAGAGAACTGCTCAGGAGATAGATGGTGACTTTCTATCATCAGGTAATACAGTATTTGACTTAGCTGATATTAAAGCTATAGAGGAATGCTTATTCGACTACCCTGTTATCAATACTCGTCTCAAAGGTCAGTATAAAGAGTTCAACGAACCAGACCCGAACAAAGAATACTTTATTGGTGGTGACTGTGCTACTGGTAGAGGTACTGACTACTCTGCTTTCACCTGTATGGATAAAGAAGGAGAAGAGGCTGCAGTATATAAGGGGAGAATACCCCTGAACAAGTATGCCCGACTCCTTGGAGATATTGGAGAGAAGTATAACTTTGCTAAGTTAGCTCCCGAGACCAATGATGTTGGTATGACGGTAACTACCATACTTCAAGATGAGGGATATCCTAATCTATACTTCTATACTAAGCTCTTACGTAAGAAGAGGAAGAATAGACCAGAAGAAGATAAGTTCCCGGGATGGTTGACCACAACCAAGAACCGTTCTGTAATAATCGAGAACTTAGAGAAGGATATCAGGGAAGAGAACGTAATTATAAAAGACCCGTTCTTTGTACAAGAAGCATACACCTTTATTTATGACGGTGCTGGAAGACCTATTGCTCGTGGTAAGCATAGAATGAATAATTCATCCATGGACCTGGATTTGGAAGGTGAAACATATTCTGATGATGCTATATTCGGCAAAGCTATCACTAATCATATCAGGTCTCACAGTCCATCTGGTACTGTAGTAATTCCTCAGTAAGCATAAACCATTCAATATAACATGAAACTTAATCCTATCAGTTGGTTCACCAGGTCTAAGCCTGTGGAATCTCAGAACAAAGATGAGGGAAAGGGTTCAATAAGTCCGGGCAGAGTTTCTCAACCAGATGATGGTGTGGGGAACTCTGAACTCATTACCACTCTTAATGGTATGACGAACTTAGTTACCCCAACGTTCAGAACAGAACTAATACCTATCATTCGGGACCTGTACAAGATAAACCCGGACGTCAGTATTGCATTGCAGGACATGTTCAAGCTGTCAAATACAGGTCATACTATTGACTTCCCAAACAATACTCCTGAGGAGTCTACCAAGATGAGGGAGCATTTGAGGAATGTATCCAAGAGGTGGTCGAAGTATACAGCTGGAATAGATGGGTTGGTAAACAAGTTCATAGTTCAGCTTCTTGTTAGTGGTGCTATATCGGTGGAAGGAGTACCAAACAAGAAGTTAACAGGATTGGAAACCATACTATTCATTAAACCCGAAACTATAAGGTTTAAGAGAGAGAACAATGGAGTATATCACCCATATCAAAGAAACCCTCGTTTGGTAGATGGTCTCAAAGATTCATTCATACGATTGAATACAGAGACCTACTGTTATGTAGGTATGTACAATGATACCGATGAACCGTACGGAGTACCCCCATTCATGTCAGCTTTGGATTCTATCGCTGGTCAGCATACTATGCGAAAGAATTTCAAACATATCATGGAGGTAATGGGTATGGTTGGTTTCCTTGAAGCTAAGATGGCTAAACCTCCCCGTAATGCTGGAGAGAGTGAAAAAGCCTATACTGCTCGTTTAGAAAGTACTCTTAGAAAGATGAAGACCAATATAGTTGGAGGTATGTCTGACGGAGTAGTGGTTGGTTACATTGATGACCACGAATTCGAACTAAGGTCTACTTCAGCTTCTATGCAGAATATAAACCTTCCCTGGAATATGAATCAACAATCCGTAGCAAACGGCCTTGGGGTAAATGGTTCTATCATCGGAGTATCTGCATCACAGAGTGGTACTGAGGGAGGAGCTGGCATACAGCTGTCCAAGATGATATCCCAGTTAAAGAATATCCAAACCTTGGTAATCTTTGTACTGGAGTTCTTTTATTCTCTAGAACTGCGCCTGGCAGGGTTTAACAACAAGGGAATAACTATCAAGTTTGGAACCTCAACTGTTTCAGATGATATTAAGTTACAACAGGCTCGTGAATACCGTGCTCGGGTAAATGTAACTCTGTACAATCAGGGCATAATCAGTCAGGACCAGTTTGCACGGGATATGGGTTATGAAACTCCAGACCAACCAGAACCAAGAACTCCAGTGGAATCCGATGATTCAGATGGTACTGGCGATTCAGACACTGGTCAAAAGAAGAAGAAACGAGAAGACGATAAAGATAAGTCAGACCGTAAAACCCGGGATAAAGCAAATCCTAATCCCAAAAGGAAAGACCAAGACAGTAAACCAAGATAAATTATGTTAATGACTCAGCAGAACACTGATGTAATGGTGTTAAGTGCAGCTCATAGCTTGATGGTATCAGATGTGCCAGAAATAGTTATAGATGCTCACTCTCTCTCCGAAAACTTCTATAAGGGCACTGGCAATTTCAGTGAAGACCCTAAGAAGTCACTGGAAAGGTTTGGTATGTGGGGAGGCACTTTGAATGTCAACCAGTTCATGCCAGAAGTAACTCCAGAAATGTTAAAGCCAAAGGACAGTGACTTTATAGAGCCAATGTTCCGAATGCTTTCTGCCGCAATAGTGGCAAGGAAGTATAACCCCACTGAGTTTCCAGAAGCAGTACTGAAGGAATCAATGCCCTTATTGGTAGGTCAATCAGTTAACCTTGACCATGAGACCGATGTAGCTAATGCTATTGGAGCAGTTAAGTCTGTAGAGTGGCAAGAAGCTTATCAGGATGAAAAGACCGGGATAATTATCCCTGCTGGTATCAATGGTATCATGAAGATAGATGGTCTTTCAAATCCCCGTATAGCTCGTGGTATTCAAATGGACCCTCCGTCAATACATTCTAATTCTGTAACTGTAGAGTTTGCATGGGAACCTTCTCATGCCTTTGAAGATATATGGGGGTTCTATTCCAAACTTGGTACATATACTGAGAATGGGGAGTTGATTCGTAGAGTTGTTACCAAGATTATATCTTATAAAGAGACATCTCTGGTATGGCATGGGGCAGACCCGTTTGCCCAGCTTATCAAAAGCGGTAAGTTAAACAGCCCTGCTTATGCAGGAAGTCAGTACTATTCTTTCTCTGAAGAAAAAGCTGCCGAAGCAAATGACCCAGCAAAGAGGGTATCTATGTTCGACTTCAAGGTTCTTTCTGAAAAAGATATAAAGTACAATACCACCCAATCTAATAATGAAAAGGGTGCCAGAAAGGGTAACCACAATAACCAAACAAATAAAACAAACATGGACAAAGAATTGCAGCAAGTGCTGGCGAGCCTCTTTGGTGAAAATCTTTTGACCCTTTCTGAAGGTCAGGAAGTTTCGACAGAGCTGGCTCTCACCCAGATTAAAAACCTGGTACAGCAGAATCAGAGCCTCACTGAGGCCGTGGCTTCCAAAGACACTGAGATTCAGACTCTCAAGGAAGAGAAAGCAAATCTCGAGAAGGACGTAGAGTCTTACAAGGAAGCAAAGAAAAACTGGGACGGTCATATCAAATCCTTCCGTGAGGAAACGGTGGCTGCCTACAAGAAAGTTTCCGGCGAGGAGAACGTAGACCAGAACATCCTGGCACCTGTCTCTTATACACATCTGACGCTGCCG
>ENA-UADU01000178-UADU01000178.1-human-gut-metagenome-genome-assembly--contig:-NODE-178-length-10636-cov-3.758718_pt1 | contig 10636 bp, 10 predicted proteins | sample MGYA00244272_ERZ654268 | MGnify/ENA primary metagenome ERZ654268 (study PRJEB26926, sample SAMN06165140) | human gut metagenome | biome: ENVO:00009003; feature: ENVO:2100002; material: ENVO:00002003...
ACCGAGATCTACACCCTAGAGTTCGTCGGCAGCGTCAGATGTGTATAAGAGACAGCTCTCACCCGGTGTGACAACCCACGCTCCGGTTGTGCTATCCTGTGTATAGGTTGCAGCCGGAACAGTGATTGCACCTGCCGTGCTCGAAAATGTGCCAGTCGCCTCATTGTAAGTGTAATCTGTAGCTGCAGTCCAGGCTGTGCCGTTTAATGCGACTGTAAGATTGTTCAAAACCGGAGCAAATGTGTCTGTTATAACCACGCCTGTGGTATTGGTTGCCGCAACGCTTCCGTAGTTTTGAATCCTGAAAGTATAGGTCAGTGTACCGTTTTCCGTCACAGGAACAGGGCTTACTGACTTAGTAATTGCAAGATTTGGTGCAGCCTCGGCATTTACTGTCTCTGCTGCTGTGACCGGAGTGATTCCGGTGCCGCTAACTGTAGCAGTGTTTGTGACAGATGCCTCTGTGCCAAGAGGAGCATACTCATTTAACGCTGCCTCATAGATGACAGTTGCATTGCCACCTGCCGGGACATTTATGCCTGTGATGCTAAGAGGCGGTCCCTGGGTTACTGCAGGCGCTGCCTGGAGTGTGCCGTTTGTATAGTATTTTACGGTATTATTCACATAGGTTAATGGTACAAGAGTGTTGGTGTTAAAGGTATAAGCACCTAGATTGTCAGAAAGTGTCAGACCGTTTATTGCTGTATTTCCGGAGTTTACGATGCTCACCACATAGGTTATTGTATCGTTTTGATTGTAGGTGTTTTTGACTGCTGTTTTCGTAGCAGAAAGCACCTCCAGTATTTCTCCGACTGCTATATTTGAATTGGCTACATTGTTGCCATAACGAAGCTGTGCCTGATTAGTAAATCGTGCCATATATTTTCCATCCTTTCATATATTCAAGTATGGTTTAATATATGACACAAATCTACAAATGCCACAGATTATTTACTGTCCTGTTTATTTTTCTCCACATCAGCCTTTTTGATAAGCTCTAGAAGCTTTTCAAGCTCCTCCTCATCCACGCCGGTGTAGCCTGAAAGCTCACTAAGGCTCGGCTCAAAACCCTTATCGGATTTTAGTTTCTCCACTGCACGGTTTACTAATGAAACTTTTCCTACAACAGTATTCTCGCTCTCATCCTCACCGGTCTGCTCCCTGATACACTCTTTCATAGACTCCTCTATGGCATCCAAAAGCTCTTTTTCCACATCTATCTCATCCCCGCAGCCGCAGAGCTCAGTAAGGCACATGAAAAGTCCCATGTTTCCCTCCTGTACTACGTCCTCAAAGCCCTCTGATGTAACGGCAAGCTTCTTTGCCATGGCAAGCACACTTTTGAGCCAGAAATTTGATATAGTGTGTATCACACTCTCATCACCTGCAAGCAGCTTTTTGTACATATCGTCCTGCTCGGCCTTTGTGTAATCAGGTATCTCTTCAAGCTCCTCAAGATACATCCTAAACATAGGTGAATCCGGGATAAGGCTGTCCTCGTCTATATCAGGCTCAGCTTCATTATCCTGCTTGGCCTTATTATTCTTTCCACCTGCTATGGCATCCATCGAATCTCCTTCTGAGTATATTACATTGTTTAATGCAGCATTTTCAGACGATTCATCCACATGTAATTCGTCCTGTGATTCATCCTCATAATCACCTGCACTCTCATTCTCCTGCTCATGTGGTGTGATGAGAAATTCAAATACCATATCCTCCTGCGCCTTATTAAGCTCCATATCCTTAAAATAAGACATGATTTCATCTCTGCCTATCGGCTCCGCTGATGTCCTGATAATCTCGGCCACGCTCTGCACTGTCTCTATAAAGGTATTCTGATCTAACATATTTTACACTCTCCTGTCTGATTTCCAAAAAATACGTAACTATATCAATCCCTGTATAAAAATAAACAAAATTAAAAGCGGCAGTATGAACTGAAAATACGGCTTAAGCTTCCTTGAAATCTTAAGTCCTGCTCCTGTATTTGCCTCATCTATATACTTATCAAAGCCCCAGCCCCACTTTGTCACACAAAAAAGCAGATAAACCAGTGAGCCAATCGGGAGAAGCAGATTGCTTACCATAAAGTCCTCGCTGTCAAGCACATCCCTGCCTCCTATGAGGTGCAGATTGCTCCACACATTGTATCCAAGTACACACGGCATACTTGCAATAAGTATTATCACACCATTTATTAGCGCAGCCTTGTTTCTGGACCAGCCAAACATATCAATGGCAAACGACATGATATTCTCAAATACCGCAATAACGGTTGAAAAGCTGGCAAAGGTCATAAACAAGAAGAAAAGACAGCCCCATATGCGGCCTCCCTGCATATTTACAAACACATTTGGCAAAGTGATAAAGATAAGGCTTGGTCCTGCGTCTACCTCCACCCCATAGCTGAAGCAAGCCGGGAAAATGATAAGGCCTGACATTATAGCTACAAATGTATCAAGAGCACATATTTTGGCACCCTCACCTGCAAGAGTGCAGTCCTTTCCCATATAGCTGCCGAATATCTCCATTGCGGCCACACCCAGACTCAGCGTAAAAAACGCCTGATTCATGGCTGCTGTTATTACATTCTTTATTCCAATTTCAGAGACCGCATCCAGATTTGGAACAAGATAGAATTTCACTCCTTCCAAAGCCCCTGAAAGTGTGATACTGTGCACAGCAAGGACAATGATAAGCAAGAGCAGAGCACTCATCATAAATTTACTGATTTTCTCAAGCCCATTCTGCAGACCACGGCTGCACACCAAAAAGCCAAGCACAACCGTAACTATCATCCAGAAAGCCATCTGCTTGGGGTCTGCAAGCATGTTTCCAAATGCAGCTGCCGTGTCATCAGTATTCATGCCTGATGTAAAATCTCCCTTTAGGAATTTAAAGAAATACGCAACCATCCAGCCTGAGACTGTTGTGTAATACATCATGAGCATGTAGCAGCCAAGCATGGCTATCCATCCGTGAATATGCCATTTACTGCCCTCTTTCTCAAGAGCCTTGTAGCTCATCACAGCACTTTTTCTGCTGGCTCGGCCTACAGCAAGCTCCATCGTAAGCACCGGAAGTCCCATGCATACCAGAAATATAAGGTAAAACAGTACAAAAATACCGCCACCGTTTTGACCTGTCACATACGGAAAACGCCATACATTGCCTATGCCTATAGCGCATCCTGCACTTACCAGTATAAATCCCAGACGTGATTTAAATGATTCTCTTTTCATATTTATATATCTCCTATTGTTATTGCGTTACGTTATCACCCTGCTGTGAGCATTGACTATTGCTTTGTGCTTTATTACTCTCCTCAAAGACTCGCAGCTCCTTTATTGCCTGTCCACCCATCAGATAGAGAATACCTGTATTGAATATAGTCATAAGGCCGATTCCTACATCTCCGAGATCCCAGACAAATGTGTATGCCGCGATACCGCCTACAAACAGCATAACAAGAGCCAGCACCTTGTACATGGTCTGTGAAATCCAGTTATCCCCAAACAGGTACGCAACATTACTCCTTGCATAAAAAAGTATACCAAGGAAGGTGGAAAAGCTGAATAAAAACAATGTGACTGCTATAAAAATAACTCCAAAATCTCCAAGATGATACCTCATAGCTGACTGTAATAAATCCATGCCCTCTTTCCCTGCCACTATATTCTCCGGTGCAGTGAGCATGATCATTGCCGTACAGCTGCAAATCACTATCGTATCTATAAATACACCGAGCGCCTGCGTCAGTCCTGCCTTTACAGGAGTATCGCACTCTGCCGCCGCTGCAGCGCATGGAGCTGAGCCTGAGCCTGCCTCATTTGAAAAAAGACCTCTCTTTACACCATTCATGAGCACCGCTCCAAAGCCTCCCGCAGCCACCTGCCTGATGCCGAAGGCTTCCTCAAATATCCTTGAAAAAACCGATGGCATCATGCCTATATTTTTAATTATGATAAAAATGGTTATGGCAAAATAGCACACCGCCATGATAGGAACAACTATGTCAAGCACCTTTACCGTAGCATTTTTCCTAAGCACAATGACAGCGGCCACTGCAACTAAAATTACGGTAGTGTAAATAGGTGGTATGCCAAATGCATTTTCAAATGACGATGTAACTGAATTGCTTATAACCTGACTTATGCCACACCAGCAGATTAGTCCGGATATAGCAAACAAAACAGCTATAATAACATGTTTTTTCTTTTTGCCTGATTTATCCTCAAAGTAATGGTGTATGTAATACGCCGGACCTCCACGATAGCCTGAGTACAGTGGATCCGGCTCCTTGTGAAGCTGTGCCAGTGTAGCCTCCACAAAAGCCGTGGATGAACCTATAATGGCTGTTATCCACATCCAGAAAACCGCACCTGCGCCTCCCACTGATATGGCAGCCACAACACCAACCAGATTACCCATGCCCACTCTCGTCGCCGTAGAGACAATGAGTGTCTGGAACGTGGACAGGCTGTCCTTATTTTCCTTTTTTCCTGTCAGCGCCTTTATCATGTCCGGAAACATTCTGATTGGTAAAAGTCTTGTCCTTACAGTGAAATAAATTCCTGTCGGAATCAAAAGAATTATGAGCAGTGAGATTCCCACGCTCCCACCGCCGGGCAGTGGAATGTGTATCAGATCTCCCCACAAGAAAGAATAAACTTTTTCAATAAGTGCTACTATCATAGTAAATATCGTCCCCTTAGTTTTCATTGCTTCAACGCATTGAAGATGAAGCCAGTATTACTACTATACAATATGAGCAGGAAACTTTCAATATATTCTGTTTTTTTGTTCTGTTTTTTCTTTCACAAACAGTAATAAATACACTATAAGTCCCTTGCATATGAGATTATAATTTCTTATAATGATATAGTTGAATATTCAAAAGATATACGCCCGGGGAGATAAATAATGATAAAACTAATAGCAACAGATATAGACGGAACACTTGTAAAGGACGGCTCACTGCTCATAGATCCTGAGTACATGTCTGTCATCGACAGGCTCATCGACAAAGGAATAATATTTGTAGTCTGTTCCGGCAGACAGTTTTCAAGCGAATTTAAGCTGTTTGCTCCGATAAAGCACAAGCTTTTGTATATAACAGACGGAGGAACAGTCGTGCGCACTCCAAAGGAAATCCTAAAAACCTATCCTATGGACGAGGATATATGGAAGGGCATGTGCCGGATGGTCCGCGATGAGCTGCCTGCATGCGATTACTTTGCTGCTACTCCTGATTTCTGCTTTGCAGAGGATGGTGGCAGCCCAATCTTTCATCTGCTTCGTGATTCATACGGCTTTGAGATGCGTGAGGTTGATGACATCACAAGGCTTGACAGAAATGACATCATCAAATTCACTGTCTTTCATCCCGACAAATGCGAAGAGCTGTGTACACCGGTTTTCATTCCGGCATGGAATAAAAAAGCTCACCTGGCAGCCGCCGGCAAGGAATGGGTAGACTGCAACGCAAAGGGTGTCAGCAAATGGACTGCACTCTCATACCTAATAGACAGATTCGACCTGCTTCCGGACGAAGTATGCTGTTTCGGTGACAATCTGAATGATATTGAGATGCTTCAAAATGCCGGTATAAGCTACGCCGTGTCAAATGCCCGCCAGGAAGTTATCGCAGCCGCAAAACACACCTGTGCGCCTTACTGGGAAAACGGAGTACTTAGTGTTTTAAAGTCATTTTTATAATTTTTAAAATTTTTTTAAAAAAGTACTTGCATTTTTGTGAAACCCTGTGTATAATATCATTTGTCCGTGTGACACAGATATTCACACAGATGTTTGCGCTTCTAGCTCATTTGGTAGAGCACCTGACTCTTAATCAGGGTGTGCAGGGTTCGAGCCCCTGGAGGCGCATTTTTTGTACCCAAATTAATTTACCAACACTTTAAAAGAAGCCGGATTTATTCCGGCTTCTTTTTTTACATAGCCCTGTTTATATACATCTGTTTTTACTTTTTATTTGTTTTATTTATCCAAAGCAGCTTCAATCGCATCAATCACAATCTTAAGAGCCTTGATTCTCGCATATTTCTTGTCGTTTGACTCAAGCACATGCCATGGTGCATAAGTGGTATTGGTTTTCTTTAGCATCTCATTTACAGCATTCTCATACAGATCCCATTTTTCTCTGTTTCTCCAGTCCTCATCGGTAATCTTCCATTGCTTTTCCGGAGTATTCTGGCGTTCCTCAAATCGAGCCAGCTGTGTATCCTTATCAATCTGCACCCAGAACTTTATGATGACAGCACCCCAGTCTGACAGCTCCTTTTCAAATTCATTAATCTCATTGTATGCACGCTGCCATTCATTCTCGCTGCAAAAGCCCTCTAGTCTTTCTACCATAACCCTGCCATACCATGTCCTGTCAAAAATAGCTATATGCCCGGTCTTAGGAAGACGATTCCAAAATCTCCACAGATAGTGTCTGGCTTTCTCGTTTGGCAGCGGACTTGCAATCGGATGCACCTCAAAGCCTCTCGGATCCAGCGCCCCTGTGATTCTCTTTATATTTCCACCCTTTCCTGCTGCATCCCAGCCCTCATATGCTATGACAACAGGAATCTTTCGCCTGTATAGCTTGTTATGCAGCTCGCTAAGCTTAGACTGCAGATTTTTGAGCTCCTTTTTGTATTCTTCCTCAGATAGTTCCTTATCAAGTGATATCTCAGAAAGCTTTGGAATCTTCTCAAGCGGGAACACATTCTGTAACAGCGGCACAGCAAGATTACTGTTTTTAAGTGCTGTCTCTATTCCACTAACCAGCGTCTCCAGCACCTGAAGCTCAGCCCATTTTCTATTCTTTGCATCAACTATATACCAAGGATCTGCAGGCGAATTTGTATCATTCAGATATCTGTCAAACACATGCATACACTTGTCATAATGCTTATTCTGCCAGTCTTCATCTCCACTGACACGCCATCTGGTATCCTTATTCTCCTTTAATACCTCAATTCGCTTTTTTTGTTCCTTCCGGCTGATTTGGAAGAAAAATTTCATAACAAGATAACCATTGTCAGTCAGCTGTCGCTCGAAGCGCTTCACGCTTTCAATTTTCTTCTTGTACTCCTTCTCTCCTATCTTGTCGTGCAGTACGTCCTTTACTACCTCATCCATCCAGCCCGAATCAAGAAACTCAAACTTCCCCTTTGCCGGAATCTTTACAAAATACCGATATAAAAAAGGCTTGCGTCTTTCCTCCTCTGTTGGCTCGTCCATGGTTGCAACCTTGAAAAATCGCGGATCAATATTCTTGATTACCTTACCGAGCACACTGCCCTTTCCTGCAGTACCCCAGCCCTCAAACAGCACAAGTACAGGCAGTCCATGCTCCTTAATCTGCATCTGAAGCACAGACAGCTTAGAGCGTGCTGCATGCAGGCGCTCATCCAGCTCTTCCTCCTCCGGAATTTGTGGTTTAATCCAGTTTTCTAACATGTAATTACCTCCCAAATATATAATTTCAGCCATAAAACCGCTACATCATTATATTAGTATAGCTTTTTTCAGACTAATATACAATCTTCACACTATATTTGTTTCAGGTATGTTTCAGTTCTCCGCTTCTCCAATATTTGTCATTTTAAAGCCCTCTCCGTGCACCTCATGAGACTCAACAACCACAATAAAAGAGTCCGGATCTGCATCTTTTACGGATTTACGCACCTGGTACATTTCCTTACTGTTGCATGCACACATTACCACCTGAATATCGTCCTGCTTATATCCTCCCTGTGCCTTAAGAATAGTGCTTCCGCGCTGACTGCATTCATCAATTACATCGCATATTCTCTTTCCATTTTTTGTGACGATAAAGGCTACTTTGCCTGAATTCATGCCATATATCATTTTATCAATAACAACCGCAGACAGTATATTCACTATCATGCCGTAAATCATTCCGTCAATATCCCGAAACAAAAGTCCTCCAACCAGAATAATTCCGACATCAGTAAGAAAAGAGATGTTGCCCATCGATAAATGAGGCCGCAATGCTTTTACAGCCATGATGATAAAATCAGCTCCTCCTGTTGAAGAATTTCTTGTATAAATCATGGCATAGCCTATTCCGCAAAATACACCTGTGCACAATGCCGCAAGCAGTCTGTCACCCTGATACACCGGAAATAACGGCGCAACATAGTCAACAATAAAAGAAGACAAAAGCATGCATCGTATTGAGCTGACAAAAAATTTCCTGCCCAATAATTTGCAGCATAGTATCGCAACCGGAATATTAAGCAGGACCGTTGATAAACCAATGGAAATATTAAACAGTCGATATAAAATAATCGAAATACCCGAAAAACCTGTCATAGGGAACTCTGCCTGCAGGGCGAAGTTATATATACCTATTGCATAAAAGATGCTTCCCGCAAGCTCCCACATAATCTGTACCAATAATTCTTTTTTCTTATTCATATTGCATCTATCCTCCAAAATAAATAAGCGCCCGGAAACAAATCTTACAGTGTAAATTACTGCACCTACGATTTGCTCCCAGACGCTTTAACCACTCATCCGGTGAAGAGTGAACGTTTTCTGATGTATGCAATTATTATATTTGAGATGTTAAATTAAGTCAAGCCGGAATCATCAATTTCCCAGATACTACTTCACAAGGTATGACAGCACATCACAAACTGCTGTAGAAACCAGTATTGCAACATACACTCATTATTTCTGCATAAATTCAAACACTGCCTCTTTCGTCGGAATCGCAGGTATTCCACCTCGCTTTTGCACACACAATCCTGCAACTGCATTTCCCAAAACAGCACACTTTCTGATTTCTTCCCATTCCATCTTTTCTACGGGCTTATTTATAGAAAGAATACTGCATAATACGCCTCCCCAGAAAGAATCCCCCGCTCCGGTTGTATCGACTGCATTGGTCTTAAACGCTTTTATGATTTCTTTTCTGCTTTTTGTTGCCATAAGAACGCCATGTTCTCCCAATGTAATGGCAACCAGCTTTGGTCCCATAGCAAGAATTTCTTCTGCAGCCTGCTCATAACTTTTAGCCCCTGTCAGGAGAATACTCTCTTCATCCGATACTTTCATGACATCTACCAGTTCTACAACAGACTTCATTTTTTTCACTGCATACTCTTTGCTCTTCCAAAGAGACGGGCGGTAATTTGGATCATATGAAATAAGTACACCCGCTGCTTTTGCCATTTTTACTGCTTCGATCGTTGCGCTTTCTGCCGGCTCGTCTGTCAGCGATAATGATCCAAAATGAAAAATTCTACATCCGGAAATTAATGTCTGATCCAGTTCTTTTTTTTTTTAACTGTGTATCTGCACCCGGTTTTCTTGCAAAAGAAAAATTTCTTTCTCCATTTTCACCGATTTCCACAAATGCCAGTGTCGTAAAATAATCCGGATCTTCGACGATAGCATCTGTATTGATTCCTTCCGTTTGCAGTGTCCTCTTTAAAAATTTACCATGCATATCGTTTCCAACTTTTCCAATAAAAGAGGTGCGATACCCAAAATGACTTGCAACTGTCAGAAGATTTGCCGGAGCACCGCCGGGATTCTGTTCAAACAGTTTTCTCCCACCCTGACTGTGTCCTGCTTCCGTAAAATCAATCAGTAATTCCCCCAATGCCACAATATCAACTTTTTCTTCCATTTTTCAGTTCCTCCACAATCTCGTTATAACGTTTTTTATTTAACCGGTAGAAAAATAATACAACCGCAGTCACAATCCAAAGTGCACCTGGAATCGTCGTAAATGCATGTTTCATAATTGAAAGTACAGTTGCATTTTGTGTCTGATTTGCAATATAACCACATTTTCCAAGTAATCCTGCTAAAAGTGCTGTTCCAATTGCCATTCCGATTTTATTTCCAAGTGAAATAAATGCATACTGAAAACCGTCATTTCTAAGTCCGGTTTTCCACTCCCCATATTCCACACAGTCTGGAATAATTGCATAGATTGCGGTATTAAATCCAGAGAAAAAGAACTGTGTGAGGCCGGATAATGCATAAAAAACAGCCGGTGATTCTTTGGCATTAAAGAAAAACATAGACAACATGGAAATTCCTGTAAATAAAGCAAAGATAGATGCTGTTCTTCCTTTGTTATTCAACTTGCGGAATAATGGTTGAAAACAGGCTGCCCCGATGATAGAAGGAATAATGATGCACATCGAATAAGTTGTGTAGTAGGAGGCATTCCCTTCCACATATGTAAAATAATACAGAATATCTGCGTTTCTACCATATAATGTAAATCCAAATAATATCTGTCCTGCCAATGCAAGAAGATATGGTCTGTTCTGCATGACTGCTTTCAACTGTATCTTTACAGAAATTTTTTCTTTTTCCGGAATAATCACTGCCTCTTTCGTCTTCGCAAAGCAGAAGAAATGACAGGCTGTAAAAATACATCCATATATGACCGCAACCGTCAGATATCCTGTCTTTGCACTGTGACTGCCGAATTTGCTGAGCAGTGGAACTGTGATAATATTTAACACACCAATTGCAATCATAGCTGCAACCGAACGGGATGTATTTATTTTTGCACGTTCATCAATATCCCTGTCTCTTATACACATCTCCGAGCCCACGAGACCTCTCTACA
>ENA-UADU01000184-UADU01000184.1-human-gut-metagenome-genome-assembly--contig:-NODE-184-length-10411-cov-4.537852_pt1 | contig 10411 bp, 10 predicted proteins | sample MGYA00244272_ERZ654268 | MGnify/ENA primary metagenome ERZ654268 (study PRJEB26926, sample SAMN06165140) | human gut metagenome | biome: ENVO:00009003; feature: ENVO:2100002; material: ENVO:00002003...
ATATAGATATATCCATCATTGACATAATAATAGTATTGATCTATATTCCCGTATTTACGTTCCTTGTTGTTAGCGTATTTTCTTAACGATATGGAGGTAAATATAATATCATCCATGATATTTGATACTTTGATGATAGCAGGTCCTATACGGGTATATATCATATCGGGCAATCTTTTCTTGGATCTCATAAGTATCCTGCATAACTTAAACTCATCAAAGCAACAATCTACCTTACGAACCCTCTCCATTTCCATGCAATTGATATGAGTATACAGCGATTCCTCGCCGAACAAGGTTCCATCAGCATACTTCTGGGCTATATAAGACCTTGCTTTTTGCCTGCCTATGGACAATATCCATCTTCTACTGACATGAGCGTCCTTATTGATGGAGTTCATGTCATTCATGATCCTAGATACAAATTCTGAATTTTTCATATGCTAAATACTGAGGAGGGGATATACCCCTCCTGTTATTACTTTTTCTTCTTAACCTTACCTCCGCATTTCATTTGAGGTTTCTTTTTCTCGGAGACTTTGCCTCCTTCTGCCATCTTCTTTTTCTTAGCACATGCCATAATCTTACTTTTTTTTAATGTTAGTGATACAATATTAGTCATTTCTATCGAAAATAGAATAAACAAGGTTGATGAAACTACCAACTTACCGCCGCGGCACAGGCTGACGCACAGAGACTAGCGCAGGAAAAAGCCAATGCGATGGAGTGCGATTGCGTGGAGCCAATAAAGACGTGGTCATGGTCGGTATCTATGAATAATGATTGCATGAGCCATGAACAACTTGTCACATCAAGAGGATTTACGATTACGTATAATAATCAATGTGGTAGATCTATATCTGGTTCTGTGAGTGGTATAGGATATACACAAAACGGAGAAGAGCAGGTCAATAGCGCTAGCTTTACAATTCCCGCAGGATCCGGAACCAAGAGTGGAAGTGTATATTTTAGCCGAGAAGTGGTATGTGGAGATGTAACAATCTCTGGTCATGATTCAGGTAATTGTTGACAATCACTGCTGTTATGGTTTTTAATAAAAAGGAGAGACTTATTAGCCTCTCCTTTTTTTGTTATACATCAGAATCTTAACAGTTCCCAGATCCTCCTCCAGAAACACTTATAGACCCACATCGTACTCCTGAATCAAAACCTATGACACCGGTTTTTTTACCAGACCCAGTAGGTATACTTACGGTAGTACTTCCAGCCGTAACAGTTTGCCCATTATCATTCCTGCCAGTAACAGTTACGGTTATTGATTTAGATGATCCACATTGATTATTGTAAAACACTTCATAGGAGCACCTTAATGCAGATGTAGAACTAGGCAGACCATTACAAGGATCACCGCTCAGCATAGCGTTGGCGCTCCACGTCTTTATTGGCTCCACGCAATCGCATCTATCGGCCTTCGCCAAGCCATTAGCGTAAGAGATACCATCGGATTGGAGGTTATTGTCGGCTATTCTGTTTGCCTCGGCCTTGGTACAAGCCTCATATTTACCAGCGATTTGCTTATAACTGATAGTCTTAGGAGTACAGTTGCTAGGACAGTTCGTAGCCTTGACATTTCCCCATCGGTCATCATTGCCAACCTTAGAAGGACATATCCTAGCATCAACTAAATTTTGTAATACATCCTTGGACTTTTTATACTTGTTATAAGCTTGTTCACTAGCCAGATTCAATGAAGAAGCACAAAATTCACCAGCGCTAACCACCTTAATAGGGCTATCAGGAACACATACATCACCGCATTCGCCCGAACATCCCTTACATACCTCATTGGTATAGACAGTGTAGTCATGTGGATTACAGCAATGTTCACCACCATTCTGCCAATATCCTGTAGGATTGCACTCGCTAGAATAATGCTCCTCGCTATTACCATTATTACACCTGCTATTATCCATATGATATGTATTATCACACCCGCATCCACAAGATCTCGAATCGGACTCAACCAACTCATCTTGATTTGGGGCTGAAGAGCAAGGATTGGTCTGATTCCTACTCCTACGATAATCGCATCCACTACAATAGTAACTCCAATCATCATAAGATGGGGTATCATCGTCATCGGCGCAATTACCATTCTTATTAGCGTAAGCTTGAGCGGCGGTCTTAGTCGCCGTATCATTCTTGAAAGCGTTTTGAACCTTGCTGTCGGCATCCGCCTGAGATACGGTAGATGTCAACGCTGACAACCCTAAGGCGCTATAAGGAACGGATAGAGCGACACCATGTTTACATGTACCACAATTATCCTTATAAAATGTAGCGCTTCCAGTACCGGTCCATACACAAGTTCCATGTTGGTTAGCGTAATCCTGTCCCTTCTGGTCTAAGATCTGCTCGGCCTTGCTTCTGGCATCAGCCAAAGAAACCTTGCTGGTGATAGGCGTACCGCCGTTAACCTGCGTAGAGGTCACTGTTATTCTCTGACCAACCCCGCTTCCGGCGCAATTGTTCTTATAGAAGTCACGGCTTGCCACGTAAGTCCATGTACATCCTCCATTCTTATTGGCGTAAGCCTGACCATCAGATCCACGAACCGCGTTCTCAGCCTTCTTGTTGGCGTCAGCCAAGGAAACGGTGGAGGTGTACGGGTGTCCCGGAAGCTTGCTGCTGCTTACGGATACCATGTCTCCTACGCCGCCATCAGCGCAATTGTTCTTCCTAACCTGACCGGTATAGCTTCCTGTCCAAGTACAAGTACCCTTCGAGTTAGCCACGGCCTGACCCTGAGAGTTCACGGCGGCCAATGCCTTGGCGTTAGCGTCAGCTTGGGATACACATGACTTAAACTTACCATCAGAGCTAGGACTTGGATCCGTAACATCATTATGAGTTACGGTAACAGAGCTTCCAACTCCACCATCCGCACATTGACGGGTAAAGGCCTTGGATGCCGTACCAAACCAGAAACATGTATTATTACCACCAGCTATATACCGCTCTTGATTATCAGGATCAGTATAACAGGTGTTGGTGTTACGTTGATGTAATTGAGAGATACAGTCCTTACATACGGTCTCTATAGTCTCCCATACCGGTTGCTCGGTCTTAGTATGACACGTGTCATCATAGTTCTTGTTGACGAACGCCTGACCCATTCTGTCGATATAGGCCTTAGCCAAAGCGTCTGCCTCTTCCTGAGAACGGGTTGAGGTGAAGAACTGACCCATAAGATCCGGGGTTACGGTGATAGGATCGGCGTACTGACAAGTAGGACACTTAGGAGTGAACTCCTTGCTATAATTACCTACATATATCTTCAACTCATCACAAGTACCACGATCGTTGGCTATAGCCTGACCTTGCGCCTTGACAGCGGCCTTGGCAAGCTCATCGGCGGCGAACTGGCTCTCGTATGAGTAGAACGGACCTCCGGTCACGTCAGCCTCGGTCACGGTAACCGAAGACGGGATAAGACCAGACGGACAATTATTCCTCTCGAACGCCTCGCTATAATGACCGGTGTACTTAGGAGCCTCATGGCAAGTACCACGCTCATCGGCGATCTTCTGACCTTGATTCATGACAGCGGCCATAGCGACTAAGTTAGCCTCATCCTGTGACACGCAAGACTGGAACGGATGACCTTCCACCATATCTTGTGTCACGGTGAACGGATTTCCTACCTGATTAGCGCCACAATTGCTCTTCGTGAACTCGAAGCTAGCCTTACCGGTATACATAGTGACGTTAGAGCAAGTACCCTTGGTGTTAGCCAAAGCCTGTCCTTGAGCCTGTACGGCGGTCATAGCCATAGCGTCAGCGGCGGTCTGGGAGTCGTTAGACTGGAATGGATGTCCTTCTACCATATCTTGGGTGATCGTCACCTTAGATCCGATCTTACACTCACCACAGTTGTTTCTCGTGAACTCCAAGGAAGCACGGCCGGTGTACGTACAAAGGGCGTGGATATTGGCAAGAGCCTGTCCTTGGGCGTCAACGGCGGCCTTGGCCTTGTTGTTGGCATCCTCCTGTGATACGGTAGACGTGAACGGATAACCGTCAACCATCCTATCATTTACCGTATAAGTACCACCAGCGCCAGTACCACAATTGTTACGGGTAAACGTACGTGTATAAGTACCGGTATATACAGGCACCTTCTCGCACTTACCTTTCACATTAGCCACATCCTGACCTTGAGCCTCGACGGCGGCCTTAGCCTTATTGTTGGCGTCTTCCTGAGATACGGTAGACCTGAAATCTCCTGTCACCATAGTCTCATCCACGACAACCTTGGTGCCGTATTGGGTCTCATCACAGTTATTACGAGTGAACTCCTTATTATACCTACCGTAGTAGATCGTCTTCTCCTTACACTCACCTTCTAGGTTGGCTTGTTGCTGGGCGTTAGCCTCAAGATCGGCCTTAGCCTTATTGTCGGCATCCTCCTGAGAGATAATAGAGAAGTACTTACCAGCGGCTACAACATAAGTATAAGGTTGACCGATATGGAACTCATCGCAATTGTTTCTAGTGACTGTCTTCTCCATCCTTACGTTATAGTAGACGTTAGTCTGACAGTCGCCACGCTCGTTGGTGATAGCCTGACCTTGCGCCTCGACAGCGTCCTGCGCCAGCTTATTGGCGGCATCCTGCGATACCATAGAAGTGAACGGATATCCAGAACACATCTTCTCGTCCACAGTGAAGTCAACAGGAGTAGAACCCTCAGGGCAGTTGGTTCTCTGGAATACCTTGGAATACGATCCGGTAAATACCGGTATCTTCTCACAGTTACCTTTGATATTGGCTATATCCTGACCTTGAGCCTCGACAGCAGCCCTTGCTAGGCTATTAGCGTCTTCCTGAGACACGATGGATCTGAAGTCTCCCGTAACCATCGTCTCGTTAACAACCACATCCGTACCGTATTGGGTGGAATCACAATTGTTACGGGTAAAGGTCTTGCTAAACTTACCATAATAGATATTCTCCTTAGGCTTACACTCACCCTCCAAATTGGCTTGTTGTTGACCGTTCTTCTCAATATCCTCAAGAGCCTTTCTATCGGCGTCCTCCTGAGAGATGGAAGATACGTACTTGCCCTCAGGAATGATATAAACATATTCCTGACCGTCACTGAACTTATCGCAATTATTATGTATAAACGTCTTTCTCTGCTCCTTGTTATACCAGATATCGGTTATACACTCACCATGCTCGTTGGCGTATTTCTGACCGTTCAGGGCTATATCCCCCATAGCCTTGGCGTCTGCGTCCTCCTGCGAGATAAACGACTTGTAAGTCCTTTCCTCGACCGTATACAACACCACCGATCCATGTTGGTTGGCCAGACAGTCATCCTTGGTGAACGGCTGAACCATCTTGATATTATAATAAACGGGCTTGGCGTCTTGGGCTATCATATACTCCTTGACAATATTACCGTCCTTTGACGTTATACGGAACTTAGCCATACAGATCCGACCGGTGTAATTAGCCTTGTATACGATGTTAAGCTTATTATCGCCTACCCCATGGCTCTTGTCGTTAATGGCAAAGCAATTACCCTCAACGCAATTCTTATCTATTTCCCTTGCCATATCAATTCTCCTCTATTCTCCATGAAACATCATCCCCGGCCTCTACCCTCACGATTTGGGTATCACCATCCTTATTAAGCGTCAACCTTTGCGGATCCACGTTGAAGGGTGGTTCCGGTTCCGGCTCACTACCATCACCGCAAGTGCAACATACCAGCTCAATATCATACTCGGTATTGGACTTGATATCGATGACAACCTGACCGTTCTCGCTAGTCACGTTATCGAAGTCATGATCAAGTATGATATAAGGTATATTATTAGACTGTTGATTGATATTAACAACCTTACCGTTCAAGACAAACATCTCATGATGTTGTTCGTTATCCATATTCTTAGGCATAGCTATGACAAAGCTAGCCTCATACAAATCAGTGGCTCCGGGATCCTCAGGATCGGCATACACTATATACCTGCTATCCTCTTCCGGGACTTTCATGGATAAACCGTTCACGTTCATGGATACTATATAGGACTTGCTCACCGAACCACCAAGAGTAAGGCAGGAAGCCTTGACCGAGGCGGAGTTGAGCTTGGCGTTGATGGTCGCCGTCCCACCCTCCATGTCGAACATGATATTGGTCGGATCCACGCTTACCCGCTCCATACCCTTCTGGGTTATAGTGGCGAGCTTCGTAACCTTGCCTTTCTCGACCGCCACGTAAGTCTCCCTAGGCAACCTACCCATCCATCCCGGTTCTACCTTGATCGCCACCTTGTCGGGGCCGGTACCGGAAATCTTGTCGTAGGACACCCATGAGGAGCCTTGCTCGATCTTAGCAAGAATATCTTTTAAATTATTCATATCATTCCGCTTGAGTTATAGTCCATTTATCACTCTTACCTACGATAATCTCCAGAATCTGCTCGCCACCCTCAGGAGGATACTCGAAGTTAGTAGGCTTAATCTCAAACACGCTGGCGCCTCCACAACCAAGATCACAGATCATATCCGGCAACCATCCCTCCTCGAAAAACCGTTCTATAAGCTCCCTGACAGCCTCTGAAAAAGAATCAAGTTCTAACCTGTCTACGGGGAGAGATCCCTTCTTGAGGGTCTCACCACATACCCAGCCGTCGCACTCGGAAGCCAAGACCGTATCGTACACTCTTTTAGCCATAACATGAGGTATTTAAAATATTACTATTCAATGTAGTATATACGATATTAACATCAGTGAACTCATCACCCATGCAATATTTCTTTTTAAACTTAACGGACCTGCCAGAAACGACATACCCGTCATTGGGGACAATAGTGCCACAATAGGTAACGCTGAGCACGACTAACGGCTCGTATCTTAATCTGACAGCTTGAACGCCCTTGAACGAGTCACGCTGGATGGACGCCGTGGCGCCAGATACGGCGACCAGCTTCCTTACCAGAGACTCGATTACGTTATTCATGCCATCACCGTTCCTGATATCTGCCTCAGGAAACGACTGACCGTCATATATGATCTGGGAGCTGTAGATACTACATTCGTTCCCCGGTCTATATTCCGGCTTACATGGATTACAATTATTTCTCATATCAAATCAATTTATTGATCATTCTTCTTAATTCAAGTATCTCGGCATCCCTATCCCGTATGGCTTTTATCATAGCGTTAAGGGTATCGGACATATCGCAATTAGGGGATAATCCCAATGATTCCACACGTACCTTATCACCTGGGTAAATACAATCGGTACTCATGTACGTAGAGCACGGTACTTTCGTGTCGTCTACAGTAGGTCTGTATTGTTTTTTGTTGCAACCGTTCATCACCAAACCTCCTCTTCAGTTCCGCTATCCCCGCCGCTACCACCGGCGTTGACAAGCTCGTTTATAATCCTCTTCAAATCCAGAACCTCACGATGGTATAAATCTATCTGCTTATCCCTAGACGCTATAATACGCCTCAATGAGTCTATAACGACAGAAATGTCAGTACCTTTCTCTATGCCATCCGCTACCAACTCATCACCTGAGTACAAGACGCATTTATCATACAAGGTTATAGGACATCCATAACCAACACAAGGTTCGTTCTGACAATCCCGATCGCAAGGATCACAAGGATCATCATAACATTTGTTAAGAAACTTATCTATCTTAACGCCATGACAACACTCTTCGGGACATTCCCGTGAATGATCATGACAACAACCACCTGTATTACACATATTAATAATATTAATGTTTTTAGCAAAGATACTTATTTGGTTTGGAAACAAGACAACATACGTTATTAAACAATATAAGGGACACGTCATTCGCATCCCCTATACCCATAAACCATAACAACAAGATAAGATCAGGACTTCAATTTAAGAACAGGATTACCCCATCTGTCTTTCCACTGCCTTCCCAAATCGTTTATAACGCCATCATAGTCTTTTATATATCCAGCCTTAATAGCATAAGATATATTTCTTTCTATTGATACTATCATATCTAGCTCCTCGAAGGAGGCTCTATTTCTTATTCCTTCCTCATGCACACCGAAAACAACGAAATTAATACCCTTAGCAATCCTTGATAGCGATTCCTTTAAATTGCTCTTATCGCTTATAAGCGAAGATACACTGCTGCACATCTCTATATAAGCGTCACCAGCTGCATTTCTTACCCCTACGATATTATCAACAAACCACATTACGACATCGGCACAAACTTCAGGACTCATCTCCATAGCCACCACGAGGAAAAGATATGGATTCATATACCACATTTGGCCATCCCCCTTACCCTTTCGGCATGCCAACCCCATTTTGTTTAAATCACTAAGATTTAGGGTCTTGTTTTGTAGGCTGATATTTATCCGCTTACATAAATCCCTGTTTTCTAGTCTACTAATTATTTCCCTGCATTTCTCCTGAAAGCCATCATACTTAATAATATCATTAAGCTTCTTAGGAGATAAACCCTTTTTAAGCCTATCATCAGACAAGACTTTCATAGCTAAAGTGATGTTAACAAAACCATTATCACTGAGCGCAGGTATAACAACGCCCATCAATCTCCTATCAGAAGATTTGATTTCAACCCGACTTTTCATAACTTTGAACAATATTTTAAATTAAACATAATACCTATCGGTTCGAGATGAATAGATAGGTATGCAAATATAAAATATATTCAACATATAAGCAAGTGTATTACAGTATATAAACTTATCACCATTGATATATATACAAAAAAAATGGAGGAGACACACAATCCCCTCCAAAACACTAATCTAACATTATGGAAAACACAAACGCATTCTTACCAATAACACTGATCCTCTTGATCGATATTCTCGATCCATTTCTCGCACTCAAGATTAAGATCAGCGTACTCCTGTCCCTCTACCATCAAAACCTCACGAGCCTTGGCGTTGGCATCCTCAACCGATATCCATGACCTAAACCTGTTGGCTTTGATAGAGTAATATACTTTACCGGACTTATATCCGAATGGACATATCTTCTCGAACCAATCACCGATCATAGTATTATAGAATACAGGTGAGCAACTACCCTCGGCATTAGCCTTCTCCTGACCTTCTTTCATGAACTTCCTATAGGCTAACGTATCGGCGTCTATCTGGGAGATATCGGATATGACAGCTCCGGCTGGTAATTCATATACAATACCTTCCTTGCCTGATGTGCCAGCCTCACAATCGTTCTTGTAAAACAAGCCACGAAAAGGCTGTGAGGCCCAGTCCTCGCAGCAAGCCCCGACGGAGTTGGCCTCTCCCTGCCCGATCCGTCCAAGCTCCACCATGGCCTTATCATTGGCATCTTTCTTAGATACGTAAGAGACAAACCTGCCTTCCTCTATACATACCTGCTCCTTGGATCCCTTACCGCTTACGCAATTGTTCTTGATAAACTCATCGCATACCTGATCATTATACCATACAGCCGGTATTATGTCGGCATATGTATTGGCGTAGTCCTGACCGTTGGCCTTGATATCATCCTCAGCCTTGTTGTCAGCCTCCTCCTGCGTATCGCCAAAATAGACGTTGGCCGGGACCCGGTAGTCAACAGAGCCGCCCACGTACCCGGCAGGCGGGTTGTTTCTGGTGAACGTCCGAACTATTTCTTTATTACCGTATACCATTATGATTCACTTTGTCACAAAGATACAATTTAAAATCAAATTACAAAGGAAGAGCCTTTTTGCTTCTCAAAACCTTATATAGATAATCTCTTAATTGCTCCTCGGTAGTTATATATCCAAACTCAATCATCTTGGCTATATCAATCTCCAGCTCCATCAATTCTTTAGCCTTGGCCTCCTCGCCAACAGAGTTTCTTATCATAGTCTCATGAAGGCCATAGACAATAATATTTACGGATCTGGCCAAATCTTGTATTTTATCTCTTAGTCTTGAAGATTCAATTATTTTAGATAAAGCGGAAGACATCCTCTTGTAAACATCACCAGCCTTATCCCTGTAATCTATAAGTTGATCATGTACAAATCTCAACACCTGAACTTCGAATCTAGGATTTATCCACATGGCAAATTTTATAAACAACAGAGGATGCATCCACACCTTATCAGGAGTTTTACCATGCTTAGTTGTCTTACCTTTTACTTTTATAACTAATTGATTATCACCAATGTCGATTTTTCTCCTATGGCTTTCATCTTCAGATAAAGCACTAATAAATTCCTTAGTTCTACCACTATTCATAAAATCATCAAGCCGTCTTCTCGTGTTATCGGGATTATCATTCCATTGCTTAAGTAAACTGTTGGCATCAAAATAACCATCACTAGTTCTTTGAAAAACGTTAAAATCACCCATTTTTCTTGTCAAAACATTTACCGTCTTCATTTT
>ENA-UADU01000185-UADU01000185.1-human-gut-metagenome-genome-assembly--contig:-NODE-185-length-10388-cov-3.832769_pt1 | contig 10388 bp, 7 predicted proteins | sample MGYA00244272_ERZ654268 | MGnify/ENA primary metagenome ERZ654268 (study PRJEB26926, sample SAMN06165140) | human gut metagenome | biome: ENVO:00009003; feature: ENVO:2100002; material: ENVO:00002003...
CTGTGACCTTCGCTCACAAAAAACACCTCGCGGGATATTACCAGTGAACAGTAACCCTGATATCTCTTTATAAAACCATGTACTGCTGTTTTTCCTGCTTTCTCAGATTGCCCAGAATGCAATATTCACATTCTTTCCTGCATTCTGCAGATGCTCCACAAGTTCTTCTGCTGCCTGTTCTTTCCTTTTTTCTGTGATTCCCAGTTCCACGTTACTCTTATTGATAGCACCGCCGAAGTAGAAATTAATATCCGTTGCCTGCTCAAACAGCATCACACCAAGCAATGCTGCCGCATCTTTTTTTCGTTTCAGCCTGTTAAAGGACAACCTGTCCTCCATCCATTCTTCACAATATTCAAGCAAATGCTCAATCGTAAGAAATCCCTCTGTCACCAGCTCTGTACCTTCCAGCTTATAATAGGCAGGAACGTCTCCGCTGGCAGTTTCACTAAGAGAGATCAGCTCTTTATCCAGATATCTGGCAGCACACTGTGCAGTAGTTCCGCCACAGATTACATGATATCCCTCTGAATCGAAAAAGGACTTCAGATATCGCTCATCATGCTCCTCCTTACTTGGCGGGCCGATCATAAGGTTTACCACCTGTTTATGCCGCATCCGCAGGACAATGGCTGTAATATCATCATCCGTTTCATTCAGATTCAGATCCAGGCTGGCCTCTGCCAGATAGCCTGCCATCTCCTGTGCGCTCATCCCTTTATGGTACTTTGCCCTGCAGAAAGCCATTACATCATCTCTTCCCCAGCCGCCGTTGGTAGTTTTTCCCATTCCCGCATTGATGACACCGTCGGACATAATGATCAGCATATCCTCATCTTTCAGTTCAAAACAGCTTTTATGGATTTCCTTCTCTTCGATCATACTTGTCTCCACCGGATAATCAAAGAGCTTGCCATCCCGGATCAGAATTGCATCCGGATTATCAAACTGATAAAGGCTTACCTGTTTCCCCTGAAAATTCAGCACTGTAAAAGTGGCATATGCCAGATTTCTCACACTGCACACAGGAAGCGTTTTCGCCACTGCACGCACTGCCTCATCCAGTTCCACCTGATTAATGATCATGGTACTAAGCATGGTCGCAGTCAGCGTGGAAAGGATATTCGCCTTTACTCCGCTCCCAAGTCCGTCAGAAAGCACCAGAACATGGTCTTTATCATTTTCTTCAATCTTATAGCAGTCCCCACAGAGAAATTCTTTCTTTTTATTCAGGCTCACATGACCAAAATCCATGCATAAGCCGTCAAATTCCACATTCAGTCCATGATGCTTATTTCTTTTCATTCTCTTCTTCACTCTCCAGAAGTATGGTATTTTTCAGTTTTTCTACTGCCACTTTGGTGTCCGCAGCAGTTTCTCCAAGAAGTCCGGCGATCTGCTGCACGATCTTCAGCTGTTCTTCTACCAGCTTATCTGCCATACGCGCAGCTTCAATCTGGGCATTATGAATCTGATCTTTATGCTTCCGCTCCTTTGTAATATCCTTCATAATGCAGAGAATCATTTTATTTTCTTTATCATTCGTCATTACGCGATCCAGATAACATTTCTGATCCTCCAGATAAATCTCATCCTGCATCAGATTCCGTTCAAAAGCCAGTATACTCGCCAGACTGTAATCATCCATGATCTCCGATACCGGTTTCCCGATCAGGCGCCGCTTTTTCGGCATATTGAACAATTTGGACGCCGCCTCATTCATCTGAATGATCTTCAGATTATAATCCACAGTTACCAGAAGTCCGGGCATGGCATTAAAGACTTTATTGGAGTAACTTTCCTGTTTTGCCCGCATATATGGAATACACATGGCAACCTCAGCCTTATTCTGAATAATGGCAATTGCCTTTTCCCTGCATGTGTTATACCCGCAGGCACCGCAGTTTAATTCATCCTTTGGAGAAAATTTTCCCATTTCCGCCAGAGCATCCCTGATTTCTTCCTCTGAGACCTCTTCCTGTTCCTGTGCAGGACAGTAACCGAAATTCTTTCTCAGTTCAAATCCCGGAAGTTCATAGTCTCCCTGCTCCCTGTGAAAATCTTTTCCAAAGGCTGCATTCTTCACTGCCAGAACATCTGCCAGATAATGTCCCTTCTTCATCTGGAAAGAAGGACCTGCCACACAGCCGCCGCTGCATGCATACATCTCAAGAAAGCAATTTTCAAAATCCTCCGGATGAAGTTCTTCCAGAACCTCCCTGCACTGCTCCATCCCACTTACAGAAAGCCTGCGGATTCCCTTTACAGCCCCAAGCAGGTCTGTTAAACCATCCGCAATGGCGATTTCTCTGGAACGGTAGGCAATCTGCTCAGGTTCTTTCTCAGTTATGGAAATCCCTTCTTTTTTCATCCATTGCACCAGCTCTTCCAATGTGATCACATAATCCACTTCATTTCCTGAGTCTCTCAACTCTGACATAGCTGAAATACAGGGACTTACATAGACAATCTCTGCATTCGGATATTTTTTTTTCAGATAACTGGCATGAAACTGCATCATAGAGGCAGACTGTACCAGATTTCCCAGAAGATGCGGATAGTGTTTCTTGACAAGCTGTACGATTACAGGGCAGGCAGAAGAGATCATTATTCCCGGCTCTTTCTGTTCCGCAAAAAGTGCTCTGTACTGCGAAATCATCAGGCTTGCACCTTCTGCTGCATCCGCTGCATCTGCAAATCCCAGCTTCTTCATCGCTTCCCTTATTCCATTGATACCGGTTACCCCAAAACGTGCCAGATATGCCGGATGAAGAGAGGCTATAACCTGCGTCTTATTCTCCATTGCATTGCAGATTGCAGGAATCATATTCTGCTCTTCCTTGGCATCCTGCGGGCAGACAAGGATACACTTCTCACAGTAAATACACTGACTTTCTATGATCCTGGCCTGATGATCATGAACACGTATCGCCTTGACCGGGCAGTTCCGGACACATTTGTAACAATTTTTACAACTGACTTTTTTAAACTGAAGGATTGACTGAAATCTCTGCATGCCTCGTACTCCTTATTATGTAACACTATATTTTTCACAAAAAATTATCTGTAACCGTTCCGTACTTTCACAGAATGATGTACTGCCGAATGATTATTTTTGCCTTTTCATAAAGGAATATGGAGCTGCCGCAAGGACAGCAGATCCATGTGCGACAGCCCCATATAATATTTACGATATCAGATCCGGAACTTTGTCTCCGATATTGTTTTATGCTTTCTCAATCTTAATTGCGCATACCTTATATTCAGGAATTCTTGCGTATTTGTCAAGTGCGGCGTTGGTCAGCCAGTTTGCATTTCCATCCGGGAAGTGGAATGGCATCCAGCTCTCACCCGGTGAGGTCTTCGTACCTACACGTGCGGTAGATTCAATGGATCCTCGTCTGGAAGAAACTCTGACTTTATCACCGTTTTTGATACCCAGCTTATCGGCATCTACGATGTTCATTTCGATAAATGACTTACCTTCGATCTCCATAAGCTCAGGTGTCTTTCCCGTCATGGCTCTTGTTGTATAATGATACAGAATACGTCCTGTCATAAGGATGATCGGATATTCCTCATCCGGAAGCTCTGCTGACGGTACATATTTTGCAGGGTAGAACCGGCCAAGACCACGGGAGAATTTACCAACATGCATGATCGGTGTTCCCGGATGATCCTTGGAGGTACATGGCCACTGAAGTCCCTGTCCATGAACTTCTTCACTGTCAAGACGTTCATGGCTGATACCTGCGAAGCTCGGTGTCAGGGATGCGATCTCATCCATGATCTGAGCAGAAGTCAGATGTGGCTGCGGATATCCCATACGGTTCATCAGATCGATAATAATATCTGTATCCAGTCTCATCTCTCCAGGTACTGTGACAGCCTTGCGGACTCTCTGTACGCGGCGCTCTGTATTGGTAAATGTACCCTCTTTCTCTGCATAGCTTACACCAGGAAGGATAACATCTGCATACTGAGCTGTCTCTGTCATGAAAAGTTCCTGAAGTACAAAGAAATCAAGACTCTTTAATGCTTTGATAATGTGTGTGGTATCCGGATCAGTAACTACCGGGTCCTCACCATAGATATACAGACCTTTGATCTCGCCTGTGATTGCTTTCGGGAATACATCAGTTGCATGAGTTCCTATATTCGGATCAAGTTTTACACCCCATGCTTTCTCGAATTTCTCACGAACTGCAGGATCAGTAACCTTCTGATATCCGGGATACACATTCGGCTGAGCACCCATATCGCAGGCACCCTGTACGTTATTCTGTCCACGAAGCGGGTTAACACCACAGCCTTCACGTCCAAGCTTACCAACCATCATTGCCATATTGGACATGGACATAACGCCCTCTGTACCTGTGGAATGTTCGGTTACACCAAGACAGTAGATGATTGGAGCGCGGTCAGCTTTTGCATACATGATCGCTGCTTTTCTCAGATCGTCTGCGTCAATGTGGCAGATTTCAGCTACCTTCTCAGGTGTGTAATCTTTTACGATTTCCTTTAATTCTTCAAAACCTTCGGTACGCTCTGCAATGAACTTGTCATCCTGAAGACCTTCAGAAAGGATCACATTCATGATGCCGTTTGCAAAAGCAACATTTGTACCAGGTTTCAGTTTCAGATGGATATCTGCTTTCTTAGCCAGACCGATATCACGAGGATCAACTACGATCAGCTTACAGCCTCTCTTGATAGCCTGACGGATCTGCATGCCGACTACAGGATGTGCTTCCTCAGGGTTGGAACCAACCAGCATGATCAGATCTGCATTCTTTGTGATATCCTCAATTGGGTTTGTCATGGCACCTGAGCCAAGAGTCATCGCAAGACCTGCTACAGATGCGGAATGACATACACGTGCACAGTTGTCTGTATTGTTGGTGCCGAAGCAGCAGCGAACCATCTTCTGTACCATGTAAATATCTTCATTAGGTGATCTGGAGCATGCAAAACCTGCAAGGGAATCAGAGCCGTACTGTTTCCTGATCTCCATAAATTTGGAAGCAACAAGATCCAGGGCCTCATCCCATGTTGCACGTTCGAATTCACCTGTCTCTTTATTCTTGATCAGCGGATATTTAATACGCTCCGGTGACTGTACGAAATCGAAACATCCGCTGCGGCCCTTAACACAGAGCAATCCTTTGTTGGATGGTCCGTTTACAGCTTCTGTATCTACGATCTTTCCGTCTTTTACAAGGAGATAATACTGGCAGCCTGTTGCACAGTGAGGACAGGTAGTCAGAACCTTCTTGTCAATCTGGTACGGACGGTATTTCTTTCTGCGCTTCATGGTCAGTGCACCTGTCGGACAGGCCTGTACACAGTTACCGCAGGATTCACAGATACCTTCGTTCCATTTATGTTTGTAATGTGCACCGATCACTGACTGGAAACCACGATCCATAGTGTCGATGGCACCTCTTCCCACAATCTCCTTACATGTATTCACGCAGCGATGGCAGAGAATACACAGGCTTGGATCATAGGTAAAGAATTTATTGGTATCATCTATCGGCATATCCTTCATTTCACCGGGATAGCTTGTCTCAGTCACACCATATTCAAAACAGTAGTCCTGTAATTTACAATCACCGTTTGCCTCACAGGAGAAGCAGTGTACACGATGGTCAGAAAGAAGGAGGTCAAGGGTATCTTTACGATATGCAACTACTTTCTCTGACATTGTCTGTACTTCATCACCCTCTGAGCAGCGAAGTGTACATGCCGTATCAAATTTGGTTCTTCCATTGTTTGTTACTTCTACCACGCACAAACGACAGGAACCATCCGGCAATACATCTTCCAGATAGCAGAGTGTAGGAATCTCCACTCCGATCTGTCTGGCAGCCTGCAGAATGGTCGTACCTTTTTCCACTTCTACAGGAATTCCATCTATTGTCAAATGAATCATCTTTTCACCCTCCTTAATTCACAGAAATTGCGCCGAATACACAATTTTCCAGACATGTTCCGCACTTAATACACTTGGAGGTATCAATGCTGTGAGGCTCTTTCTTATTGCCTGTGATCGCACCAACCGGACAGTTTCTCGCACACTTGGTACATCCTTTACATTTCTCAGGATCGATCACATAAGAACGCATTGCCTTACATACATGAGCCGCGCACTTTTTATCAACAATATGCTCTACATATTCATCTCTGAAGTTCCTTAATGTGGAAAGTACAGGAAGCGGTGCACTCTTTCCAAGTCCGCAGAGTGAACGGTCCTTGATGAAGTTTCCAAGATGCTCCAGTTTATCCAGATCCTCTACTTCACCCTTTCCGTCTACGATCCTCTCAAGGATTTCAAGCATACGCTTAGTGCCAATACGGCAGGGACCACATTTACCGCAGGATTCTCTCTGAGTGAAGCCCATAAAGAAACGTGCAACCTCTACCATACAGGTATGTTCATCCATAACTACCAGACCACCGGAACCAACGATCGCACCGTATTTCTTAACAGAGTCGAAATCAAGAGGTACATCCAAATGTTCTTCTGTCAGACATCCACCGGATGGTCCACCGATCTGAACAGCCTTAAACGCAGCACCGGATTTCAGTCCTCCGCCGATATCAAAAATGATTTCTCTTAAGGTTGTTCCCATCGGGACCTCGATCAGACCTGTATTCTCAATAGAACCTGTCAGTGAGAAAGTTTTTGTTCCAGGTGATCCCTCTGTACCGATACTTCTGTACCAGTCTGCACCTTTGAGAATGATCTCCGGAATATTTGCATAAGTTTCTACGTTATTCAGAACAGTAGGTTTCGCCCATAATCCCTGTTCAACTGTACGGGGCGGTTTTACACGGGGCATACCTCTGTTTCCTTCGATAGATGCAGTCAGGGCAGAACCTTCACCACATACGAAAGCACCTGCACCACGGTTGATATGCATATGGAAGGAGAATCCTGTTCCAAGGATGTCATCACCTAACAGTCCCACTTCTTCCAGAACTGCGATAGCGTGTTTCAGTCGTGCTACAGACTGAGGATACTCCGCACGTACATAAATATAACCATGCTGTGCTCTTACTGCGTAAGCTGCAAGCATCATACCCTCGATCAGACGGTAAGGATCACCTTCCATTACAGAACCATCCATAAATGCTCCCGGGTCACCCTCATCACCGTTACAAACCACATAATGAACAGGATCAGCCTGGCGTGCTACCTGAATCCATTTCTTACCTGCCGGGAAGCCGCCGCCACCACGTCCGCGGATACCGGATTTATCAACCTGATCAATAACCAGATCCGGATCCATCTCAAACATTGCTTTCTCCAGAGCCTGGAAACCGCCGCTTGCTATGTACTCATTCAGAGATTCTGCATCAAACTTACCACAGTTCTTCAAAACAATACGGGTCTGTTTCGCGATAAACGGAATATCTTCCGGTCCGCGGCTTACTTTACCGCCTTTCTGATAAAGCAGTCTCTCGATAGTCTCATTATCCTGAACACTCTTCTCAAAAATCTCCTGGCAGTCTTCGATCTGAACCTTCGTATACTGGATCACATCGTCGCCTTTCTGGATACGAACAAGTGGTCCAAGCTCACAGACACCCTGACATCCTGTTTTCTTTACACCTACATGTGCATCTTTGTCATGAGGTCCAAACTCAATGGTAACTCCCGGAGTATCTTTGGCAATCTCCATGAATTTCTCATAGATTTTCTGAGAACCGGTTGCCACACATCCGGTACCTGAACAGACAAGAATACGACAGTCATAAGAATTAAGTTCTTTCACAGCTTCTTCTCTGATCTGCTCCAATACTTCCTTATTCTGGATCATCCCTGTTCGCCCCCTCTCAGTTTATCAATCAGCTCATCTGCCTTCTCCGGAGTCATTCTCGGATATACCTCTTCATTGACCATCATAGTCGGTGCAAGTCCGCAGGCACCAAGACAGGAAACTGTTTCCACAGTAAACATCATATCGTCTGTCGTCTTCTTTGTCTTTGACAGCCCCAGTTTCTTATAAAGTTCCTCCAGAACCGGTATTGATTTTCTTACATGACAGGCTGTTCCGTCACAGACCTTGATCACATATTTACCTTTCGCATCAAATGAGAAATTCTCATAAAATGTGGCAACACTGAACGCTTTCGCTTCTGTCACACCGATCTGCTCCGCAACATATGTAAGCAATTCTTCCGGGAGATATCTGTACACCCCCTGAATATCCTGCATGATCGGAATCAGTGATGCCGGCTTTTTACCATAGAAAGCAATGATCTCATCCGCTTTCTGATAAAATGACTGATCTAGCATTTCGCACCCTCCTTATACCTGTTTTTCTCTTTTTATTGCACTCTTTACATATTGTAACGTTAATTATATGCCTTTTTCGTCATTTTCACAAGCGCATTTATAGAAATTTTCTAATTTTTTATCATTTTCCTCTATAGATGTTTGTTTTGTTTGTTTAATTTTTATCAGCTTTGTTCAATGATAAACCATCTCAGATGTACACCAAACTAAACTGAACTGCCACTCTTTCTCTAGAGCATGTCTGAAAAAGGCTTTCTGCAAGATGTGCGTCACAATCAGTCCTAACAAAAAACAGACCACATTTTATGATCTTTGTTTCATAAAATGTGGTCTGCCTGTTTCATGCGTTCTTTTTATTGAGCCTGGAAATAATATCCGACACCCCATTTGGTGTGTACATATTTCGGTTCACTTGGATTGGTTTCAATCTTCTCACGGAGACGGCGGATATGTACATCCACAGTACGTACATCACCCGGATACTCATATCCCCATACAATGTTCAGCAGGTTCTCACGACTGTAAACCTTATTCGGATTAAATACCAGAAGCTCCAGTACATCAAATTCCTTTGCTGTCAAATTAATCTCTCTACCTGCAATAAATACACGTCTGCCTTCACAGTCCATACGAAGATCGCCCACCTGAATGCTCTTTGCCTTTTCTTTCTCCTCGTGGTCGCTTCCCGCACGGCGCATGATCGCTTTGATACGTGCCTTAACTTCCAGGATATTGAACGGTTTGGTGATATAATCATCCGCACCATATTCAAGACCAAGGATCTTATCCATATCCTCGCCCTTAGCTGTCAGCATCACGATCGGCACATTGGAAAATTCGCGGATCTGCTGGCATACTTCCAGCCCGTCCATCTTCGGCAGCATCAGATCCAGAAGGATAATATCATATTTTTTATCTTTTGCTTTCTCTACTGCCTCTTCTCCATCATAAGCGCAGTCTACCTCCATACCATCCTGTTCCAGACTAAAACGGATTCCTTTTACGATCAGTTTCTCATCATCTACTACCAAAACTTTCCTGCTCATTCGGTTCTCCTTATCCTACTACTATCTCATCTTTTATCTTTGCAAAAGTACCTTCTTTGATACCCTGTACATTCATAATATCCTCTATCGCAGCAAATGGCCCGTTCTCTTCTCTGTAGGCAATGATCGCCTGCGCACGTGTTGCACCGATCCCCGTCAGCGTAGTAAGCTGAGCTTCATCTGCTGTATTTATGTTGATCCTGTTATCCTGCTGAACCTGAGCGGCCATCCCTGTGTTCTGTCCTGTTCCGGCACTTCCATTCATCTGTCCATCTGATGCTTTGGCCATCTCTGCCGGATCCAGTCCCTGCCGCTCCATCTCTTCCTGTGTGAGAATATAAAGCTGCTGTCCGTCTGTCAGAACTCCTGCACGGTTTACACAGGTTAGAGCTGCCTCGGGAAGATATCCTCCCGCCGCCTCAATCGCCTGAAACACCCGGCTCCCGGCTGCCAGCTGAAAAACTCCCGGATTCGCAACTGCTCCGCACACATCTACATAGATCATCTCTGGCTGCGTTTCCCCAGTTGAATTTATCTCCGTCCCATTACCTGCATCTGAACCATCTGATTCTGCCTGTTTTTTCCGGGACTCTGCAGAACTGCCATCATCATTCTGTCGGTCTTCTGTATCAGCGTTCTTCTCATCTGTATCTTTCTTCGACTTCTGTCCTGATGTTTTCTCTTCCGATGACTCCGCATCCACCTCTGCCTTTGCTTCCTGCAATCCATCTATCAGAAACTGTGCCTCTCTGCTCTTACATCCTGTCAGTCCTGTAAGAAACAAAGTTCCACATAATATCAGTGTCACAGTATAACAACATCTGTTTTTTATTTTTATCATAAGGGTCCTCCTTTTATTTCTCAGAGTAAGAGTCCCCCTGTCCATAATGCCACCCTTATTGTAACGAAATCTTAATGATTTTACAATAGTAAACTCTTATTTTTGCCACTTAAATATAACAATTCCGGAAATCGCGATCAGCAATCCTAGGATCTGTCTCTTATACACATCTCCGAGCCCACGAGACCTCTCTACA
>ENA-UADU01000195-UADU01000195.1-human-gut-metagenome-genome-assembly--contig:-NODE-195-length-10235-cov-4.195678_pt1 | contig 10235 bp, 4 predicted proteins | sample MGYA00244272_ERZ654268 | MGnify/ENA primary metagenome ERZ654268 (study PRJEB26926, sample SAMN06165140) | human gut metagenome | biome: ENVO:00009003; feature: ENVO:2100002; material: ENVO:00002003...
TCATCATCAAGATCGCAGATCTTCTCTACCATTTCTGTATGGTAAAGTTCTGCATCATCTGCCATATCTTCCGGGATATCTGTAACAGAAATGTCATTTCCCTTATCATCGTTGTAGATGTAAGCTTTCATTTCCATCAGGTCAATGATTCCCTTGAAGTCATCTTCTTTACCGATTGGTAACTGAAGACAAATAGCGTTCTTTCCAAGTCTGGTCTTAATCTGGTCTACTGCATTGTAGAAATCAGCACCCAGGATATCCATCTTATTGATGAATGCCATTCTTGGTACATTGTATGTGTCAGCCTGACGCCATACGTTTTCTGACTGAGGCTCAACACCGCCCTTGGCACAAAATACACCTACCGCACCATCAAGCACACGCAGGGAACGCTCTACTTCTACTGTAAAGTCAACGTGTCCCGGTGTATCGATGATGTTGATACGATGCTCTAACGCGCCTGCTTTCGGCTTGCAGTTTTCCTGCAGCGTCCAGTGACATGTTGTCGCAGCAGATGTGATCGTGATACCTCTTTCCTGCTCCTGGGCCATCCAGTCCATAGTTGCAGTTCCTTCGTGAGTATCACCGATCTTATGGTTAACACCTGTATAATAAAGAATACGCTCTGTTGTCGTAGTCTTTCCGGCATCAATATGCGCCATAATACCGATGTTTCTGGTTCTGTCTAATGGATATTCTCTACCAGCCAAGATCTTTTCCTCCTCTATTTGGTCATTCTTCGGGATAATTCCCGAAGAATATGCCTCGCACCTGCCTCGCTAAGAGGCGCAGCAGTGTCCGGCTCTTAGAAACGATAGTGTGCAAACGCTTTGTTTGCCTCTGCCATCTTGTGCATATCTTCTTTTCTCTTAACAGATGCGCCTGTGTTGTTAGCTGCATCCATGATTTCGTTAGCTAATCTCTCAGCCTGAGTTTTCTCTCCTCTGGCACGTGAGAATGCTGTTAACCAACGAAGGCCTAAAGCCTGACGACGATCAGGGCGAACCTCGATTGGTACCTGATATGTGGCACCACCGATACGTCTTGCTTTTACTTCGAGAGCTGGCATTACATTGTTCATAGCCTCTTCGAATACTTCAAGAGCTGGTCTTCCTGTCTTCTCTTCTACTGTAGCAAATGCTCCGTATACAATCTTCTGAGCTACGCCTTTCTTACCGTCTAACATAATGCTGTTAACAAGCTTTGTAACTACTTTGCTGTTGTACATTGGATCTGCTAATACGTCTCTTTTCTGAGTATGTCCTTTACGTGGCACGTTACTTCCCTCCTTAATCATGATATTTGTGGATTAATTCATCGGTACTCACATGTGTCTCTCTAATGTGTTCGTGCGGAATTGTATTCATAAAGTGAAATCCTGCATCTGCAGGTCTAATCCCAACACTAACCTACTTTAGTTCTGTTTGTGATACACAATGTTGCTAAATTATTTAGCAGCTTTTGGTCTCTTTGCGCCGTACTTAGAGCGGGCCTGTTTTCTGTTTGCAACACCTGCAGTATCTAATGTACCACGGATGATATGGTAACGTGTACCTGGTAAATCCTTAACACGGCCACCACGAATCAGAACAACGCTATGCTCCTGTAAGTTGTGTCCCTCACCAGGAATATATGAAGTTACTTCGATTCCGTTTGAAAGACGAACTCTGGCGATCTTTCTAAGAGCTGAGTTAGGCTTCTTAGGAGTAGCTGTCTTAACAGCTGTACATACACCACGCTTCTGTGGAGAAGAAGTGTTGATTGGCTTCTTCTGGAGAGAGTTAAAGCTTCTCTGAAGAGCTGGTGCTGTAGACTTCTTTACAGATGTCTGACGTCCTTTTCTTACTAACTGGTTAAATGTTGGCATTATTTTCACCTCCTGTTTTATTTTAAGCAGTGCAATCTTATGCACGCTAAAATATTATACAAATCCTTGTCTGTTTTGTCAAGACCAATTTTGTTTTCAATATAATACAAAAAAGAAGTCCGGTTTCCCGGACTTCTTTGTTTTTGGTTTGTAACAGCTTCTGTAGCTTAAGTACAAACATCAGTAATTATTCTTCATCAACTGATTCAGCATCTGTATCAATGACTCCGACTGCCTCTTCCTCTGCGAAATCCGCAAAATCATCATCATCAAAATCAAGTGTATCGTCATCGTTTACATCGCTGTCAAGCTTGATATTACGATAAATCTTCATACCTGTTCCTGCCGGGATGAGCTTACCGATGATTACGTTCTCCTTCATACCGATAAGCGGATCAACCTTGCCCTTGATTGCTGCCTCAGTAAGAACCTTTGTGGTCTCCTGGAATGAAGCTGCTGACAGGAATGAGTTGGTTGCAAGAGATGCCTTTGTGATTCCAAGTAATACCTGTGAGCCAACTGCAAGCTCCTTGCCCTCTTCCTCAAGCTTCTCGTTGAGCTCTAAGAAGTCAAGGGCATCAACCATGCTGCCCGGAAGTAAATCTGAATCTCCCGGCTCCTCTACGCGGATCTTCTGTAAGCACTGACGAACTATAACCTCGACATGCTTATCGTTAATCTCAACACCCTGTAAACGGTAAACACGCTGTACCTCGCGGAGCATGTAATCCTGAACCGCACGAACGCCCTTAATCTTGAGGATATCGTGTGGATTTACAGAACCCTCTGTAAGCTCGTCGCCGGCCTCAAGCTCCTGTCCGTCTACAACCTTGATACGTGAGCCGTAAGGAATGAGGTAAGCCTTTGTCTCGCCTGTCTCGTTGTTTGTAACGATAACCTCACGCTTCTTCTTTGTATCCTTGATTGTGGCAATTCCGCCGAACTCTGTGATAATAGCGAGTCCCTTAGGCTTACGTGCCTCAAAAATCTCCTCTACTCGAGGAAGACCCTGTGTGATATCTCCACCGGCAACACCACCTGTATGGAAGGTTCTCATGGTAAGCTGTGTACCAGGCTCACCGATTGACTGTGCTGCGATGATACCGATTGCTTCACCAACCTGTACTGCCTGACCTGTTGCAAGGTTTGAACCGTAACACTTAGCACATACTCCCATGTGTGAACGGCAGGTAAGTACTGTACGGATCTTAACCTGTGTGATTGGATTACCGTTCTCGTCAACACCCTCTGCCATAACCTTTGCTGCACGCTTTGGTGTGATCATATGGTTGGCCTTAACGATTACATTGCCATCCTTATCGCAGATTGTGTTGCAAGAGAAACGACCTGTAATTCTCTCCTGAAGGCTCTCGATTTCCTCTCGACCCTCCATGAATGCCTTTACAACCATTCCCGGAATCTCACGTCCTGTACCTGCACAGCAGTCTGACTCACGAACGATCATATGCTGTGAAACATCTACAAGACGTCTTGTAAGGTATCCTGAATCGGCTGTACGAAGCGCTGTATCTGAAAGTCCCTTACGAGCTCCATGTGCTGACATGAAGTACTCGAGTACGTCAAGACCCTCACGGAAGCATGACTTGATAGGAAGCTCGATTGTACGACCTGTTGTATCAGCCATGAGTCCTCGCATACCTGCAAGCTGTTTGATCTGCTTATCAGATCCACGGGCTCCGGAATCTGCCATCATGAAGATGTTGTTGTACTTATCAAGACCTGTAAGAAGTGCCTTTGTAAGGGCATCATCTGTATCCTTCCATGTCTCGATAACCTCTTTGTAACGCTCCTCATCAGTGATAAGTCCACGCTTATACTGTCTTGTAATCTTATCTACAGTGTCCTGTGCATCAGCGATCATCTGTGGCTTCTGTGGTGGCACTGTCATATCTGAAATTGAAACTGTCATGGCAGCCTGGGTTGAATACTTGTATCCCATAGCCTTGACATTGTCAAGAACCTCTGCTGTTGTTGTAGCTCCGTGTGTGTTGATAACCTTCTCAAGGATCTGCTTGATCTGTTTCTTACCAACGTGGAACTCAACCTCAAACTTGAGTGCATTCTCAGCCTTTGATCTGTCTATAAAACCAAGATCCTGTGGAATGTTCTCATTGAATATCAAAAGTCCTACTGTTGTCTCTGTAAAACCTGAAACCTCTGTGCCGTCAGGAAGCTTTACTGTACGGTGTACAAAGATATTCTGGTGAAGAGTAATCTCCTTGTTCTCGTAAGCGAGCATTGCAAGATTAACACTTCCATAGTAACGGCCGAGAAGATCTATCGGTCTGCAAAGCACACGACGGTTTCCGTCTGTGACATCCTCAAACCAGATGAGGTCATATAAGCCAAGCTCAGCCTTTCCTGTATTTTCATCAGGAGTTGTGAGCTTTCTAAGCTCCTCAATATCATTGTATACAGTGTCTGATGACACCTGTGCAACCATCTTTGGATCAGCCTTGTAATCAGCGAGCTTTCTCATTGTGAGGTAATAAACTCCAAGGATCATATCCTGCGAAGGAACGGCTACAAGTCCACCATCAGAAGGCTTAAGCAGGTTGTTAGGTGACAGAAGCATGAATCTGCACTCAGCCTGTGCCTCAGCAGTCAGTGGAAGATGTACAGCCATCTGGTCTCCATCGAAGTCGGCGTTGAACGCTGTACATACGAGTGGATGAAGCTTGATTGCCTTACCCTCTACAAGGATTGGCTCGAAGGCCTGTATTCCAAGTCTGTGGAGTGTAGGAGCTCGGTTAAGCATAACCGGATGCTCTTTGATGACGTCCTCAAGGACATCCCATACCTCCGGCTGAAGTCTCTCAACCATCTTCTTTGCACTCTTTATATTGTGTGCGGTTCCGTTAGCGGCAAGTTCTTTCATAACGAATGGCTTGAAAAGCTCGATTGCCATCTCCTTTGGAAGACCACACTGATAAATCTTAAGCTTTGGCTCTACACAGATAACTGAACGTCCTGAGTAGTCAACTCGCTTTCCGAGAAGGTTCTGACGGAAACGTCCTCCCTTTCCCTTGAGCATGTCTGAAAGAGACTTAAGAGCTCTGTTTCCAGGACCGGTAACAGGACGGCCACGACGGCCATTGTCGATAAGTGCATCGACAGCCTCCTGAAGCATACGTTTCTCGTTACGAACGATGATATCCGGCGCTCCAAGATCAAGAAGTCTTCTAAGACGGTTGTTACGGTTGATGATTCGTCTGTAAAGGTCGTTAAGATCACTTGTTGCGAAACGTCCTCCATCGAGCTGAACCATTGGACGAAGATCCGGTGGAATAACAGGAATAACTGTCATAATCATCCACTCAGGCTTGTTTCCTGACTCACGGAAAGCCTCTACAACCTCAAGCCTCTTGATGATACGTGCACGCTTCTGGCCTGTAGCATTCTCAAGCTCTGCCTTAAGCTCTGCCGAATCCTTCTCAAGATCGATTGCTGCTAAAAGCTCATGGATAGACTCAGCACCCATTCCTACACGGAATGCTGAGCGGCCATAAGTATCGCATGCCTCCTGGTACTCTGACTCGTTGAGAATCTGCTTGTATGCAAGCTTTGTCTCGCCCGGGTCAAGCACAATATATGAAGCAAAGTACAGTACTCTCTCAAGTACACGTGGAGATAAGTCAAGGATGAGTCCCATACGTGATGGGATACCCTTGAAATACCAGATATGAGATACAGGAGCAGCAAGCTCGATGTGTCCCATACGCTCTCTACGAACGCTTGACTTTGTGATTTCTACGCCACATCGGTCGCAGACAACACCCTTATAACGTATCTTCTTGTATTTACCACAATGACACTCCCAGTCCTTCGTTGGTCCGAAAATCTTCTCGCAGAAAAGACCGTCTTTTTCAGGCTTTAATGTTCTATAGTTAATAGTCTCAGGCTTTTTAACCTCGCCATGTGACCACTCTCTGATCTTTTCAGGAGATGCTAATCCAATCTGAATCGCATCAAACTGCATTGCCTGATTATTTTCTATATTATTTGTTTCTGGCATTTTGGCACTCCCTTCTAATTATTCTTCGTCATCAAGAACTTCATCAGCAAAAATATCGTCATCCGCTGTCTCAGGAGACTCTTCCTCTTCTATGTCAACAAGCTCTTCGTTGTCATCAAATTCTTTCTTTGAGAAACCATGCTCTGCGAATGACTCACTGTCCTCGAATGCATAGTCCTTATCGTTTCCGATAATTGAGTTGATATCTGTATTACCGTACTCACTTGTCTCGATAAGCTCAACCTCTTCTCTGTTCTCATCAAGTACCTTGACATCCAGACCAAGTGCCTGAAGCTCTTTGAGAAGTACCTTGAATGACTCTGGAATACCAGGCTCAGGGATATTCTCACCCTTGATGATAGCCTCGTAGGTCTTGACACGGCCAACAACATCATCGGACTTCATTGTAAGGATCTCCTGGAGTGTATATGCAGCACCATATGCCTCAAGAGCCCAAACCTCCATCTCTCCGAAACGCTGTCCACCGAACTGTGCCTTACCACCGAGTGGCTGCTGTGTAACTAATGAGTAAGGACCTGTTGAACGTGCATGGATCTTATCGTCAACAAGATGATGCAGCTTAAGGTAATGCATGTGTCCGATAGTTGTCTTTCCATCGAAGCACTCACCTGTTCTACCATCACGAAGCTGTACCTTTCCATCCTTTGAAATCGGAACGCCCTTCCATAAGCTTCTGTGAGCTCTGTTTGTTGAAAGGTATTCCATAACGTCCTCACGGAGTGTATCAACATATTTATCATAGAAGATTTCAGCATCTGCGCTCCAGTATGGATGCTCAGCCTGTAAATCCTTTTCAAGCTCTTCCTTATCGAACGGAAGATTTACGTAATCATTTGCAAGCTCAAGTGTATCCTCGATATCTACCTCGTTTGCTCCGTCAAATACAGGAGTTGAGATATTGAAGCCAAGTGCCTTTGCAGCGAGACTCAGGTGAATCTCAAGGACCTGACCGATGTTCATTCGTGAAGGAACACCGAGTGGGTTAAGTACGATATCCAGTGGACGTCCGTTTGGAAGGAATGGCATATCCTCAACAGGAAGCACACGGGAAACGACACCCTTGTTACCGTGACGTCCGGCCATCTTATCACCGACAGAAATCTTTCTCTTCTGTGCAATGTAGATACGTACTGACTGGTTTACTCCCGGAGAAAGCTCATCGCCGTTCTCTCTTGTAAATACCTTGGCATCAACAATGATACCGTAAGCACCATGAGGTACCTTAAGTGATGTATCACGAACCTCTCTTGCCTTCTCACCGAAGATGGCACGAAGAAGTCTCTCCTCTGCTGTAAGCTCTGTCTCACCCTTTGGTGTAACCTTTCCTACAAGGATATCACCGGCACGAACCTCTGCACCTACACGGATGATACCTCTCTCATCAAGGTCCTTGAGTGCGTCGTCGCCGACACCAGGGACATCACGTGTAATCTCCTCAGGTCCGAGCTTTGTATCACGTGACTCTACTTCATATTCCTCAATATGAACTGATGTATACACATCATACTCTACGAGACGCTCTGAAAGAAGAACGGCATCCTCGTAGTTGTATCCTTCCCATGTCATGAATCCGATAAGCGGGTTCTTTCCAAGAGCAAGCTCTCCCTGACTTGTTGAAGGACCGTCTGCGATAACATCGCCTGCCTTAACCTTGTCACCCTTAAATACGATAGGTCTCTGGTTGTAGCAGTTTGACTGGTTAGAACGAGAGAACTTTGTAAGGATATACTCTCTCTTGTTTCCGTCAGTCTCTTTTATGATAATGCGGTTTGACTCTGAAGATAATACCTCTCCGTCTGCCTTTGCAACTACGCAGACACCTGAGTCAACTGCGGCCTTTGTCTCAATACCTGTACCAACTACAGGAGCCTCTGTGGTCAGAAGCGGAACGGCCTGACGCTGCATGTTTGATCCCATGAGGGCACGTGTAGGGTCATCGTTCTGCAAGAATGGAATCAGCGCTGTAGCTACTGAGAATACCATCTTTGGAGACACATCCATATAATCAAATGCTGACTTATCGTACTCCTGAGTTTCCTCTCTGTAACGACCTGAAACTGAGTTACGTATGAAATGTCCTTCGGCATCAAGCTTCTCATTAGCCTGTGCTACGTGGTAGTTGTCCTCCTCGTCGGCTGTCATGTATACAACCTCTTCTGTGACTACCGGGTTCTTAGGATCAGTCTTGTCAATCTTACGGTATGGAGCCTCTACGAAGCCATACTCATTGATTCTCGCATAGCATGCAAGTGAGTTGATAAGACCGATGTTTGGTCCCTCAGGAGTCTCTACAGGACACATACGGCCGTAGTGAGTGTAATGTACATCTCGAACCTCGAATCCGGCACGGTCTCTTGAAAGACCACCAGGTCCAAGTGCTGATAAACGTCTCTTGTGAGTAAGCTCTCCAAGAGGGTTGTTCTGATCCATGAACTGTGAAAGCTGTGAAGAACCGAAGAATTCTTTAACAGCGGCAGTTACAGGCTTTATATTGATAAGTGACTGAGGTGAAATTCCCTCTAAGTCCTGTGTAGTCATTCTTTCACGAACAACACGCTCCAGTCTTGAGAGACCGATACGGTACTGGTTCTGTAACAGCTCTCCAACCGCACGGATACGTCTGTTTCCAAGATGATCGATATCGTCATCTGTTCCTGCGCCCCACTCTAAGTGCATATTGTAGTTGATAGTTGCGAAGATATCTTCTTTAGTAATATGCTTTGGAATAAGGTCAGATATATCTCTCTTTATTGCCTCGATTCTGTCCTCAAGGGAATCATACTCCTCGAGAATCTGAGCGAGTACCGGATAGTAAACAAGCTCGGTAACACCGATAGACTTAGGATCCTCAATCTCAGGAATCCAGCTTCTGATGTCAACCATCATAGAAGAAAGAATCTTGACATTTCTTGTCTCTGTCTGAATCCATAAAGCAGGAACGGCAGCGTTCTGGATCTGTGTGGCAAGCGCACGGTCAACAACAGTACCTGCCTCAGCGATAACCTCACCTGTAGAAGGATCCACTACGTCCTCAGCTAAAACCTGTCCACTGATACGGTTCTTTAATGCAAGCTTCTTATTAAACTTATAACGTCCCACCTTGGCAAGGTCATATCTTCTAGGATCGAAGAACATTGCTGTGATAAGGCTCTCTGCACTCTCAACTGAAAGTGGCTCGCCCGGACGAATCTTCTTATATAACTCTAATAAACCAGCCTCATAGCTTCCCTGTGGCTCACGCTCTGTGATTGCAGGGTCCTTGCTGAATGATGCCTGGATCTTTGGCTCATCTCCGAACATATCGAGAATAGCCTGGTTTGTACCTACTCCAAGTGCACGTAAAAGTACTGTGATAGGTACCTTACGTGTTCTGTCTACTCTTACATAAAAAACGTCGTTAGAGTCTGTCTCATACTCAAGCCATGCACCACGGTTTGGAATAACAGTACAAGAATACAGGGTCTTTCCGAGCTTATCATGAGCAATTCCGTAATAAATACCAGGAGAACGAACTAACTGACTGACAATAACTCGCTCTGCACCGTTGATTACGAATGTACCGGTCTCTGTCATTAAAGGCAGATCACCCATGAAAATTTCATGCTCATTAATCTCATCTGTCTCTTTGTTGTGAAGTCTGACTTTAACCTTTAAAGGAGCTGCGTATGTTGCATCTCTTTCCTTGCACTCAGGAATTGTATACTTTACATCATCTTCGCATAATGTAAAATCTACAAAATCAAGACTAAGCTTTCCGCTGTAATCTGTGATTGGAGAGATATCCGCAAAAGCTTCCTTGAGACCTTCGTCTAAGAACCACTGATAAGAATCCTTCTGGACCTCAATCAGATTTGGCATCTGCAGAACCTCTTTTTGTCTTGAGTAACTCATACGCATGCTTTTTCCGGATGTAACCGGACGTATTCTGTTTTTCTCCATTGACGTTTCACCTCTCGTTTTTATTTTAATCTAGCAAGTATCTAGATAATGATTCAAAAACCACCCCAGTTACTATATCTTGTGGTTTTTCTCTTGTGCACATATTTGTGAATGCATTTTAGTGTAATTTACCTATTGACAAATTTGCATCATTTAAAAAATTGCATAAAAATGCCACTGCACCACAATAGTGCAACGTATACTATACAACAAATCCGACACGAATGCAAGTGTTTTTTTATTTTTTGTAAAATATTCAAAGTATTTGCGCAATAATTTTACAGAGCATCGGATAGGCTACGAGCGGAGGTCCCAAAAATGCTCAGGCATTTTCGGGACGCGCTCCGACTGCTGTCTCTTATACACATCTCC
>ENA-UADU01000202-UADU01000202.1-human-gut-metagenome-genome-assembly--contig:-NODE-202-length-10081-cov-3.167864_pt1 | contig 10081 bp, 8 predicted proteins | sample MGYA00244272_ERZ654268 | MGnify/ENA primary metagenome ERZ654268 (study PRJEB26926, sample SAMN06165140) | human gut metagenome | biome: ENVO:00009003; feature: ENVO:2100002; material: ENVO:00002003...
ATCCGGATCCAGGGTACCTGTATGGCCGATTTTCTTCTGCCTGCATATGCCGCGCAGCTTTGCCACCACATCATGGGAAGTGAATCCTTTTTCCTTACGGATTACAATTACTCCATCCATCAGACTTCCTGCTCCTGAAACTGTTTGCAGATCTGTTCTGTCACATTGTTGATCACATCATACACAGAACCCTGAAGATCACATCCTGCTGCTCTCATATGACCGCCGCCGCCAAAATATACTGCAATCTTGCTTACATCCACATTTCCGTTGGAACGCAGGGAAACTTTGAAAGACTGAGTTTCCACTTCATAGATAAACATGGCAACTTCCACTCCCGCTGTAAGGCGAAGCTGACTGACGATACCGTCCAGATCCTTGCCATCCACACCATAGAACTCCATGTCTCTTTTTTTAAGATATCCGATAATACATTTTCCATCCAGAAGCAGGATACTTTCTGCAAGAACACGCCCCATTACCTGATTCTGCACATAAGTTTTCTGATAGAAAGATTCGTCAATGATCTTACTGAAATTGAATCCTGTCTTCATCAGTTCCCCGGCAATACGCATGGTCTCCGGTGAAGTTGAAGAGTACTGAAATACCCCTGTGTCATGAACCATTCCCGTATAGATTGGCACTGCAATGGTACGGACCACTTTCTCAGGATCAAAAAGCCCATAGAGAACTTCACAGGCAGAGCTTACCTCTCCCCTGATATGATTCACCTGTGCAAATCCGGAGTTACTGATATGATGATCAATACATGCTGTTCTTTTTGCAGTGTCAAAGTATGGACCTGCAATGGCAAGTCTGTCTCTTGCACTTACATCACAGGTAACAAAAAGGTCATACTCTTTGTCACCGTCCAGCTCTGTTTTAATCTCATCCATACAGTCAATATGTCCGAAAACAGGTTTGGGATTATCCAGGTACACATCTGCCTGAATTTCCGGATAATAGGTTTTTACATATAAATATAACGCCATACAGGAACCAACGCAGTCACCATCCGGACGGATATGTCCGCCGATTCCCATTGTTTTCACACCTTCCAGTATTTCCGCAATATTTTCCATGTTCTCATCCTCTTTTAATTCTCATCCTGCTCCTCATCCTGTCTGTGGGAGTTGCTGTCTTTCTTGGTAACATCATCAATAAGCTTTGACATATTTACACCATACTCAATAGATTCGTCCAGGATAAAACGGATCTCCGGTGTATTTCTCAGGTTTAAATTACGCGCCAGCTGGCGTCTGATGTAGCCTTCTGCACTGTTCAGACCTTTGATCGTCGCTTCCTTTGCTTCTTTTTCACCCAGCACACTGATATATGCTCTGCAGGTTTTCAGGTCAGGAGCCACTTCTACAGCCATGACAGAAGTCATCGGATGAATACGCGGGTCCTTGATCTCGTTGCGGATAATGGTGCTGAGTTCCTTCTGGACTTCCCCATTGATCCGGGTATTCTTAATACTGTTTTTTCTCATTTTAAGTTTTACTCCTATATATCCGGCAATTCTGTCAAATACTGTGAGCAATCCGGATCATCGACTATCCTGATCACATTATTTTCTGAATTACCACAATCAAGTCAAGGTGCGCACCACACTGTACCTGACACTATGAATCGCGCACCCTACCTTTATAAACCATTACTATCTCGGTACTTCTACCATGATATAAGCTTCTACTTTATCTTCCTCTTTCACATCGTTAAATCCGTCAAATACAAGGCCACATTCGTATCCTGCCTTAACTTCCTTAACATCGTCTTTGAATCTCTTCAGGGATGCAAGCTCACCTTCAAATATCTGCTCGCCTTCTCTGGAAATACGAACCTTGCAGTTTCTCTGGAAGATACCATCCAGAATATAGCTTCCTGCAATCGTACCAATACCGGATGCCTTGAACAGCTGACGCACTTCCGCATGGCCGATAACTTTCTCCTCAAATATAGGATCAAGCATACCCTTCATGGCAGCTTCTACATCTTCGATTGCCTGATAAATAACTCTATACAGACGAAGATCTACACCTTCCTGCTCAGCAAGCTGTTTTGCAGTTGCATCCGGACGGACATTAAAGCCGATAATGATCGCATTTGATGTAGCCGCAAGACTTACGTCAGACTCATTGATCGCACCAACACCGCCATGGATCACCTTTACAACCACTTCTTCGTTGGAAAGTTTGGTCAGACTCTGTTTTACAGCTTCCACAGATCCCTGTACATCTGCTTTGACAATGAGCGGAAGTTCCTTCAGATCGCTTGCCTGAATCTGATCAAAGAGATTATCCAGAGATAATTTGCCCTTAGTCTCCTCAAGAAGACGGTTCTTGTTCTCAGATACAAATGCACCTGCAAAGTTCTTGGCTTCCTTATCACTGTCAAATGCAAGAAGAATTTCACCTGCATTCGGCACATCACCAAGTCCCAGGATTTCTACAGGAGTAGAAGGACCTGCTTCTTTAATCCTGCGTCCCTTATCATCCATCATGGCACGAACCTTACCATTGCATGCTCCTGCTGCAATAAAGTCTCCCACATGAAGAGTACCTTTCTGGACAAGGATCGTGGCAACCGGACCTTTACCTTTATCAAGCTGAGCCTCGATTACAAGGCCTCTTGCGGAACGGTTCGGGTTTGCCTTTAATTCACATACCTCGGCTGTAAGAAGGATCATCTCAAGAAGAGTATCGATTCCCTCTCCTGTATGTGCGGATACAGGAACAAAAATCGTACTTCCGCCCCAGTCTTCCGGGATCAGTTCATATTCAGAAAGTTCCTGTTTTACACGCTCAATATTAGCACTTGGCTTATCAATCTTGTTGATTGCAACTATGATCTCAACGCCTGCTGCCTTCGCATGGCTGATAGCCTCTACTGTCTGAGGCATCACACCATCATCAGCTGCTACAACCAGAACTGCGATATCTGTGGAGTTTGCACCACGCATACGCATAGCTGTGAAAGCTTCATGTCCAGGCGTATCCAGGAATGTGATCTTCTGTCCGTTAACCTCTACTACAGAAGCACCAATGTGCTGTGTGATACCGCCTGCCTCTCCACGTGTTACATTTGTCTTACGGATTGCATCCAGAAGGGATGTTTTACCATGGTCAACGTGGCCCATAACACAGACTACAGGTGGTCTTGAAACCATATCTTTTTCGTCTTCTTCATCCTCTTTGAGGAGTTCTTCGATAACGTCTACCTTCTCTTCCGGTTCTGCGATGATATCATATTCCAGAGCAATCTCCTGAGCTTTCTCAAAATCGATCTCATGGTTTACGGTAACCATCATACCCTGCATAAAGAGCTTCTTCACAATTACTGACGGCTGCATTTTCATAGCTTCTGCCAGTTCGCGGATCGTCATCTTCTCCGGAAGTGTGATTTCCTTAACCTCAGGTTTCTTCTCTTCCTGTTTTGGCTGCGGAGCCGGTTTCTGCAGAGCTTTCGGGATTCTGGAATTCTTATTGAATCCACCCTGATTTGGTCTGCGTCCGCCACTCTGTGTCTTATCAAAATCTTTTTTCTTGTTTTTGTTCTCTCTGTCTCTTTCTCTCTTGCTGTCTTTGGAAGTCTTTGTCAGTTCCGGTGCAAATGCCATATCGTCATTCTTTCTTGTATTCTGGCGCTGTCCCTGACGTCCCTGACTGCCGCCGAAGCGTCCGTCACGTCCTTCACTTCTGTTTCCGTCCGGACGACCCTGGCCATTGCCCTGCGGTCTTCCTCCCTGACGGTTTCCATCTCCCTGTGGTCTTCCCTGTCCGAAACGTCCTCCCTGACGATTTCCATCGCCCTGGAATCTTCCGCCCGGACGGCCCTGACCATCGCCCTGGGATCTTCCCTGTCCGAAACGTCCTCCCTGGCGGTTATCTCCCTGGGATCTTCCTTCACCCTGAGGTCTTCCCTGACGGTTCTGTCCGTCCGGTCTTCTGTTGCCTGTACCTGAGCGGTCATTATTATTTCTTCTTGGTCTGTCACCGTCTGTTCTTGAACTGTCGGAATTTCTTCCTTCTGCATTTCTTGGTGAACCTGTTCTCTCGCCTTCAGCTTTCACAGGTTTCTTTCTTGTTTTTCCTCCGTCACTTGCATTCTGTGCATGAAAAACGCGGATAATATTTTTTTTCTTTTTAGGTGTTTCAGTTTTATCTCCTTCTGATTTTGCTGTTACAACCTTTTCTTCTGTCTTGGGAGTCTCCAATTTCGCAATATGCTCCTTTCCCCTGTTATTATTGTCTTTTCTGAATCTATTCTTTACTTCCGAAACCGCAGGCTCATCCACCATACTCATATGGCTTCTTACATCAACGCCTTTTGATTTCAGAAACTCGATTACTTCTCTGTTCTGTCGTCCAAGCTCTCTGGCCAGCTCATGTACTCTTAATTTTGACAATCGCTATACCTCCTTCATGATTGCTTTCGCAAAGTTCTCATCCTGGACAGCCAGACAGGCGCGGTACTCCTTTCCCATTGCTCTGCCTAAGCTCTCTTTATCTGAGAAGAAGAAAATCGGAACTTCATAAAAACTGCACATATTCCTGAATTTCTTCTTTGTATTCTCGGAGGCATCCTCAGCAACGATCACAAGCAGTCCTTTTCCGGTCTTTACAGATTTCTCTGTGGAAAATTCTCCGCTTACGGTCTTGCCTGCTTTGGTAGCCAGCCCTATCAGCGACAGTACTCTGTTATTTTTCAATATCTTCCAGCTCCTTCTTAAGTCGTTCGTATACCTCATCCGGAACCGCAGTTTTCAGTGAACGCTCAAGTCCATGATTTTTAATCGCTTTATCCAGACATTCTCTGGAAAGACACAGATATGCGCCTCTGCCGTTTTTCTTACCGGTAGTATCAAGCACGATCTCATCTTCTGTAGTCTTAAGAACTCTGAGCATCTCTTTCTTGCTTTTCATTTCCCTGCAGCCGGTACACTGGCGCATGGGAATCTTATTCTTCGTCTTCATTCTCTCCTGCTTCCTGAGCCTGTGGCTCTTCTTCTACAGGAACTTCCTCTGAAACTTCTTCTGCTTCGGTTTCTTCTGTCAGGGAATCTTCTGCTGAAGTTTCCTCTGCTGATGCCTCAGCTGCATCTTCTGCAGTCTCGTCATCATCATAATCATAGAAATCTCCGGCTTCTTTTGCCTGAGTCTCACTCTTGATGTCAATCTTAAATCCTGTAAGTCTTGCAGCAAGACGTGCATTCTGACCTTCTTTACCGATTGCAAGGGACAGCTGATAATCAGGAACAACTACCAGAGCTGTCTTCTCATCAGGATCTGCCATAACTGCGATAACCTTTGCAGGGCTCAATGCATTCTCGATCAGGATCGCAGGATTCTCATCCCAGTTGATGATATCGATCTTCTCACCGCGAAGTTCCTCAACTACTGCATTGACACGTGCGCCGTTCATACCTACGCATGCACCAACTGCATCTACATCCGGATCGTTGCTCCATACAGCGATCTTTGTACGGGAACCGGCCTCACGTGCGATGCTCTTGATCTCAACAGTTCCGTCTTTTACTTCTGCAACTTCTGACTCAAAGAGACGTTTCACAAGTCCCGGATGAGTTCTGGATACCAGAATACGAGGTCCCTTCGGGGTATCCTTGACTTCAAGAATATACACCTTAATTCTCTCTGTCGGCTGGAAGGTTTCCCCTTTCACCTGTTCATTCTCACTTAATACTGCATCTGCCTTACCAAGATTGATGCTTACATTCTTGCCCATCACACGCTGTACAATACCGGTTACTACTTCTTTCTCTTTTCCATAATATTCATCATACAGCACTTTACGTTCTTCCTCGCGGATTTTCTGCAGGATAACGTTCTTTGCATTCTGTGTCGCAATACGTCCGAATTCCTTAGACTGGATCGGAACCTGTATCATGCCTCCGATCTCAGCTCTTGATGTGATCTTCAAAGCATCTGCCAGAGAAATCTCCATTGCAGGATCCTCTACGTATTCTACGATACTTCTGTCTGCATACACTGAAAAATCGCAGGTTTCCGGATTAATAGTTACATGTACATTGTCAGCTTTTCCAAAATGGTTTTTGCAGGCCTGGATCAGAGACTGCTCAATTGCCTCAAGCAGAGTATCTTTGCTGATACTCTTCTCCTTTTCAAGGATATCCAGTGCCTCCTTTAACTCTCTGCTCATTTTTTTCTTATCCTCCCGAATTAACTAAAACTCTATTGCGAGGCGTATCAGGGCTGTGTCTTTCTTATCAAAAACACGCTCGGTTCCATCCTCATCGATTGTCACACTGTTACTATCATATGCGGTCAAAATCCCGCAGAACTCTTTTTGCTTCTCGATTGGCCGGTAGGTACGGATTTCCACCAGTTTTCCCATGTTTCTCTCAAAGTCTTTGTCTTTCTTCAGCGGTCTGTCCAGTCCCGGCGAACTGATCTCCATGATATAACTGTCTTCGATAAAATCATTCTCATCCAGTTTGTCACTGAATGCTCTGCTGACTGTCTCGCAGTCATTTACCGTAATTCCGCCTGGTTTGTCAATGTATCCTCTCAGATACCAGTTACATGCTTCCTTCACATATTCTACATCAACCAGTTCAAAGCCGTTAAGTTCTACGATCGGTGCCAGAAGTTCCTCTGCGCGCTTTTCATACTCTTCCCGTCTGCTCATTTTCCCACCTGCCTTTCCATGCAACAAATAAGAGTGGGCTCACGCCCACTCCTTTGTCAACAAGTTCTAATTTAGATGTATTGTAACACCAATTTCCGGCAATTGCAAGGCTTTTCCTGCAAAAACCTTGATTTTAGCGGATTTGTTGGTTTTATATACGTGGTTTTGTTCCTTTACTGTCCCGTTTGGACAGTTTTATCCTGTTGAGAACATAGGGTTTATCATGATAAGTAATGGTATATTCCTGGCGGCTTTCCAGAAGATATGCATGATCCAGCTTATCTCCTTCTGCCAGTTTCATTCCACGTACCCCGATAGATGTTTTCTTCATAGCAGAAATATCCTGTTTCTGAAATCTTAAGAAATATCCGCCTTCACTCTGGAATACCACCTGTTCCATTTCATCCGCAGAACCCACAAAAATCAGAGAATCCTCTTCAGCAAGTTTCGTAGACACGATCGTTCTCTTCGCCACATCAAACTCTGCACCACTCACCAGCTTGCACATGGATGCAGCAGTGACAAACAGAAGTGTATTTTCTTTTACAGATGCCAGTGGTGCTACATAGAGCATACGTTCCTGTGCACTGTCATAATTGCTCAGATTATCTGCCGGTGTCCCCTTATCCCTGAAACGAACCAGCGGAATATCTGCCACCTTGATACTGTGCATCTTTCCATTATCTGTAAAGATACAGATCTTATCTGTATTCATACAGTTAAACACATATTTGTTCTCTGCATTGGCAGCTTCTTTATTTCTCTCATATGCAGACTTATCAATGGTCCGCATATATCCGAAGCGATCCATAAGGAATGTGACTTCCATTTCTTCCATCTTCTTTTCCTCATAGACAACTTCTTCTGCATTCTCGATCACTGTGCGGCGTTTCGTACCGTATTCTTTCTTGATCTGATCCAGTTCTTTCATGATCACTTCTGCCATGGAATCATAATTATTCAGGATATCTTCATAAATGGCAATGTTCTTCATTGTTTCTGCATAATCTGCCTGAAGTGCCTCGATTTCCAGACCGATCAGCTTGTACAGACGCATATCCAGGATCGCAGCTGCCTGTTTCTCTGAGAAGTGCAGTTTCTGTGCAGCTTTCTCGCTTGATTTACCCTTGAACCTGATTCCTTCTGTCACACCGTCAACCAGGCATTTCTTTACCTGTTCTCTGTTCTTGCTTCCTCGCAGGATCTCGATGATCAGGTCGATCACATCACATGCCTTGATCAGACCTTCCTGGATTTCTTTCTTCTCCTGCTCTTTATTCAGAAGTGTGGTGTACTTTCTGGTCGTGACATCGAATACGAAATCTACGTGATGCTCGATCACCTGCTTCAGACTCAGAGTCTCCGGTCTGCCATCCGCAACTGCCAGCATATTCACGCCAAAAGTATCTTCCAGCTTTGTCTTCTTATAGAGCATATTTGTAAGATTCTCTACATCTGCGTCACGCTTCAGGTCAAGAACAATACGGATTCCCTCTTTGGAAGACTGGTTGGAAATATCCACGATATCTGTTGCCTTCTTGTTTTCCACAAGAGACGCAATATCATTCAGGAATTTTCCGATATTTGCACCGATCATTGTGTAAGGAATCTCCGTGATCACAAGCTGCTGTCTGCCGCCTTTGAGCTTCACTGTCTCCACCTTACCTCTGACACGGAGCTTCCCTGTTCCTGTCTCATAAATCCTGAGCAGGTCATCCTTATTTACTACCAGACCGCCTGTCGGAAAGTCCGGTCCCTTGAGATAGCGCATCAGCCCTTTGACACTGATGTCGTTATTCTTCATATATGCCTTTACCGCATCTACAACCTCTCCCAGATTGTGAGGCGGAATACTGGTTGCCATGCCGACTGCAATGCCGTCTGCTCCGTTTACAAGCAGATTCGGGATTCTGACAGGAAGTACCACAGGTTCCTTCTCTGTCTCGTCAAAGTTCGGCATAAAATCTACTACATTCTTATCCAGATCTTCGAGGAAGACATCCTGTGTCAGTTTCTCCAGTCTGGCTTCTGTATATCGCATGGCAGCTGCACCGTCGCCCTCGATGGAACCGAAGTTTCCATGTCCGTCGACCAGTGTTTTGCCTTTCTTAAAATCCTGAGCCATTACCACAAGTGCTTCGTAGATCGAACTGTCACCATGGGGGTGATATTTACCCATGGTATCACCTACGATACGGGCACATTTTCTGTATGGTCTGTCATAACGGATACCCAGTTCATACATATCATACAGGGTTCTTCTCTGTACAGGCTTCAATCCGTCACGCACATCCGGCAGGGCTCTGGAGATAATAACACTCATGGCATAATCTATATAGGATTTCTGCATGACCTCCGCATAGTCGGTGGGAATCACATTCTCCTGTTTTGTTTCCATTTAATTTCTTTCCTCCATTTCAGGCACATATCCATGTATCTGTCTTAATTTCCACATAACACTCCGGCGAAATCAGATGTCCAGCTCTGCATCCTGTGCATGCTCATAGATAAATTTCTTTCTCGGCGGGACATCGCTTCCCATCAGAATCTCTGTCACGCTTGATGCAAGTCTCGCATCTTCAATCTCCACCCGCTTCATCATTCTAGTTTCCGGATTCAGAGTCGTCTCCCAGAGCTGCTCCGCATCCATCTCGCCCAGACCTTTATATCTCTGAAGAGTAAAGCTTCCCGGCTTATGGGCACGTCTGTATCTCTCCAGTGCCTTATCATCGTACAGGTATTCCTCCTGCCCCTTCTTAGGCATGACTTTATATAATGGCGGCATGGCAATATACACATGTCCCTCAGTAATCAGATCCGGCATGAAACGATAGAATAAAGTAAGGAGCAGTGTGGAAATATGCGCCCCATCCACATCGGCATCAGCCATGATCACAATCTTGTCGTAACGAAGCTTCGTAATATCAAAGTCATTTCCGTATCCTTCGGAGAATCCACATCCGAATGCATTGATCATGGTCTTGATCTCCGCATTGGCAAGCACTTTGTCAATGGTTGCTTTCTCCACATTCAGGATCTTACCTCTGATAGGAAGGATTGCCTGATAATTACGGTTGCGGGCAGTCTTTGCGGAACCTCCCGCAGAATCTCCCTCTACGATAAAGATCTCGCACTGGGAAGGATCCTTCTTCTCGCAGTTTGCCAGCTTTCCGTTAGAGTCAAAGGAATATTTCTGCTTTGTCAGAAGATTCGTCTTCGCCCTCTCCTCTGTTTTACGAATCTTTGCTGCTTTCTCTGCGCAGGAAAGGATGGTCTTAAGAGTCTCCAGATTTCTGTCAAAATAGAGTACCATCTGCTCTCCTACAACCTTTCCGGTTGCGCGTGATGCATCCTGATTATCCAGCTTTGTCTTGGTCTGTCCCTCGAAACGAGGTTCCGGATGCTTGATGGA
>ENA-UADU01000212-UADU01000212.1-human-gut-metagenome-genome-assembly--contig:-NODE-212-length-9907-cov-6.490154_pt1 | contig 9907 bp, 2 predicted proteins | sample MGYA00244272_ERZ654268 | MGnify/ENA primary metagenome ERZ654268 (study PRJEB26926, sample SAMN06165140) | human gut metagenome | biome: ENVO:00009003; feature: ENVO:2100002; material: ENVO:00002003...
ATTGAAAGTTGAAAATGGAAAATTGAAAATTGCGGTCGGGCAGACAGTTTGCAAACGAAAAAATACACGGTATGTACCATTTGGCACATACCGTGGTTTTTTTATACATTATATGTTTTCAGTTAAATCAGAAGTCCATAATTTCATCGTCTTCAAGAGCAACGATAACATCGTCTGTATCGTCATTCTCAACGATTTCTGCCTCAGAATTACTCTCAAGCTGAACATCTGCATATCTCTGCATACCTGTACCTGCAGGGATAATCTTACCGAGAATAACATTCTCTTTAAGACCGACGAGCGGATCAACCTTACCCTTGATAGCGGCATCTGTAAGAACTCTTGTTGTTTCCTGGAATGATGCGGCTGAAAGGAAGCTGTCTGTTGCAAGAGCGGCCTTTGTGATACCGAGGAGGAGCTGAGTGAATGTTGCCTCACGAAGACCTTCTTCGCCGTTGGCAATACGCTTTTTAATCTGCTCATTCTCGTAAAGAACTTCGTTCTTGTCGTAGGTCTGACCTGACATAAAGCCTGTGTCGCCTGCGTCCTCAACCTTAACCTTACGCATCATCTGACGAACGATAACCTCAATGTGCTTATCGTTGATTTCAACACCCTGTAAACGGTAGGTACTCTGTACTTCCGAAATAAGGTAGTTCATGACTGCCTCGGGTCCGAGAATATCGAGTATATCGTGTGGATTAACAGCACCATCGGTAATCTTGTCACCCTTTTTGATGTGGTCGCCGTCAAATACCTTTACACGGAAACCGAAAGGAATGAGGTAAGCTCTTTCTTCGCCTGTTTCCTTGTTAAAGATAACAGCGTGCTTTGCGTTTTTGATTTCTTCAAAACGAACATCACCGTCGATTTCACTGATGATTGCAAGGCTCTTTGGTTTACGAGCCTCGAAAAGCTCTTCAACTCTCGGAAGACCCTGTGTGATATCTTCGGCAGATGCAACACCGCCGGTATGGAATGTTCTCATTGTAAGCTGTGTACCGGGTTCACCGATTGACTGAGCGGCAATAATACCGACAGCCTCACCGACAGTAACAGGCTGACGGTTGGCAAGGTTAGAACCGTAGCACTTACGGCAAGCGCCGTGTTTTGCACGACATTCAAGTACCGAACGAATCTTGATGTGGTCAACACCCGAATTAACGATGATGTCAGCCTCTTTGTCGCCCATCATAACATCCTTTGAAACAAGAACATTACCGTTAGAATCGCAGAAGTCATCAAGGAGATATCTTCCGATAAGACGCTCGTGGAGTCCTTCGATAACATTTGATTCGCCTGCTTTGATGTCAAAGATTTCAAGACCTTCTGTAGTACCGCAGTCCTCTTCACGGATAATAACTTCCTGTGATACATCAACAAGACGGCGGGTAAGGTAACCTGAGTCGGCTGTACGAAGAGCTGTATCGGCAAGACCTTTACGAGCACCACGAGATGAAATAAAGTACTCCAAGATGTTAAGGCCTTCACGGTAGTTAGCTCTGATAGGAATTTCGATTGTTTTACCTGATGTATTGGCGATAAGGCCACGCATACCTGCAAGCTGTCTGATCTGGCTCATACTACCACGGGCACCTGAGTCAGCCATCATGAAGATTGGGTTGTAGCGGTCAAGGTTTTTCTGGAGGGCATCGGTTACATCGTTAGTAGCCTTTTCCCAGATACGAAGAACTTCTTCGTAACGCTCCTCGTTTGAACGAAGACCCATCATAAACTCATCACGAATAACATCAACTTCCTTCTCTGCCTCGGCAATAATCGCCTTCTTCTGAGGAGGAATAACTGCGTCACAAACGGCTACTGTGATAGCACCCTTTGTAGAGTACTTATAGCCCTGTGCCTTAATGTGGTCAAGAACAACGCTTGTTCTTACCGGACCGTGAATTTTAATACATTTATCAATAATCTTCTTAAGACCCGATTTACCAACGAGGAAGTCAACCTCAAACTTGAATCTGTTTTCGGGGATACTTCTGTCGATAAAGCCGAGATCCTGAGGAATAGGATTGTTAAAGATAATCTTACCGATTGTTGTGTCTACAATACCGGATTCGATTTTTCCGTCAATTTCAAGCTCACGGCGAACCTTGATTTTTGAGTGAAGTTCAATGACGCCTGTCTGATAAGCCATCATAACTTCATCAACATCACGGAATACCTTTCCTTCGCCTCTCTCACCGTCCTTATCAAGTGTAAGGTAGTAAGAACCGAGGATCATATCCTGTGTAGGAACTGTAACAGGCTGACCGTCAGAAGGCTTGAGAAGGTTGCCTGCTGCGAGCATAAGGAATCTTGCTTCTGCCTGTGCCTCTGCCGAAAGAGGTACATGGACAGCCATCTGGTCACCGTCAAAGTCAGCATTGTATGCTGTACAAGCGAGCGGATGAAGTTTAAGAGCACGACCTTCAACAAGAACAGGCTCAAATGCCTGAATACCAAGACGGTGAAGTGTTGGAGCACGGTTGAGGAGAACGGGGTGTCCCTTGATTACAACTTCAAGTGCGTCCCAAACATTGTCCTTTGCACGCTCAACAGCTTTTCTTGCTGATTTGATATTCTGCTCTGCTTTAGTTTCAACAAGGCGTTTCATAACGAACGGCTTGAAGAGTTCAAGTGCCATTTCCTTAGGAAGACCGCACTGATACATTTTGAGTTCAGGTCCTACAACGATAACCGAACGGCCTGAGTAGTCAACACGCTTACCGAGAAGGTTCTGACGGAAACGGCCCTGCTTACCTTTAAGCATATCCGAAAGTGACTTGAGGGCACGGTTGTTAGGTCCTGTAACCGGTCTGCCTCGTCTGCCGTTGTCGATGAGTGCGTCAACGGATTCCTGAAGCATTCTCTTCTCGTTGCGGATAATGATTTCAGGTGCGTTAAGCTCAAGGAGCTTTTTAAGTCTGTTGTTACGGTTGATAACTCGGCGATAGAGGTCGTTAAGGTCACTTGTTGCAAAACGACCGCCGTCAAGCTGAACCATAGGACGGATATCCGGCGGAATTACCGGAACAACATCGAGAATCATCCATTCGGGACGGTTGCCCGACATTCTGAAGCTTTCAACAACATCAAGTCTTTTAAGGAGTCTAACTCTCTTCTGACCCGATGCAGTTTCGAGTTCTTCTTTAAGTGAAGCGGAAAGAGCATCAAGGTCAATCTCGGCAAGGAGCTTTTTGATTGCCTCGGCACCCATACCTGCTTCAAAATCATTTTCATACTTCTCACGCATATCATTGTACTCACCCTCGGTAAGGCACTGATACTTTGCAAGGTCACGGCAGTCGCCGGGATCTGTTACGATGTACTGTGAGAAATAGAGTACATTCTCCAAAAGCTTGGGAGAAATATCAAGCATAAGGGCAATTCTTGAAGGAATTCCCTTGAAATACCAAATGTGCGACACGGGAGCAGCAAGCTCAATGTGTCCCATACGCTCTCTTCTGACCTTTGAACGGGTTACTTCAACACCGCAACGGTCACAGATTTTACCCTTAAAACGGATTCTCTTGTATTTACCGCAGTGACATTCCCAGTCCTTTGTCGGTCCGAAAATGCGTTCGCAGAACAAGCCGTCTCTTTCAGGCTTGAGAGTACGATAGTTAATTGTCTCGGGCTTTTTAACTTCGCCGTAAGACCATTCTCTCATCTGCTCAGGAGAAGCAAGTCCGATTTTAATTGAGTCAAAAACATTATTATCTATCATTGCATTTCCTCCTTACATATCACTGCCAAAGTCATCGCTGAAATCATCCGATGTGTAGCTGTCCTCTTCAACATCGGCAAGTGAATCGTCAAACATATTGCCTTCTTCGCCGCCCTCGTCAAGAGTGTAGCCGTCCATTGATGTCATTACATGGTCTTCTTCAAATTCCGGATTTGTTGCATCAACAATATCCTCGTCCTCATCAAACTTCTGCTTAATGTCAATTTCTTCACCGTCAGAGTTAAGAACACGAACATCAAGTGAAAGTGACTGGAGTTCCTTAATAAGAACTCTGAATGACTCAGGAATACCCGGAGCAGGAATATTCTGACCTTTAACGATAGCCTCGTAGGTCTTAACACGGCCGACAACATCGTCCGACTTAACTGTAAGAATTTCCTGAAGTGTATAAGCAGCACCGTAAGCCTCAAGTGCCCAAACTTCCATCTCACCGAAACGCTGACCGCCGAACTGAGCTTTACCGCCGAGTGGCTGCTGTGTAACGAGAGAGTAAGGACCTGTGCTTCTTGCGTGGATTTTTTCATCAACGAGGTGATGGAGCTTGAGGTAGTACATATAACCTACTGTTACAGGGTTATCGAAACGCTCGCCTGTACGACCGTCAACAAGCCATGTCTTACCGTCCTCGCTGTAACCTGCGTCTTTAAGACACTGGAAAATGTCCTGCTCATGAGCACCGTCAAATACAGGAGTCATAATCTTCCAGCCAAGCGCCTTTGCGGCATAACCGAGGTGAACCTCAAGAACCTGACCGATGTTCATACGAGAAGGTACGCCCAACGGGTTAAGTACGATGTCAAGCGGAGTACCGTCAGGAAGGAACGGCATATCTTCCATTGGGAGAATTCTTGAAACAACACCCTTGTTACCGTGACGACCTGCCATCTTATCGCCTACGCTGATTTTTCTCTTGAGTGCAAGGTAAACTCTTACAACCTTGTTTACACCGGGCTGGAGTTCGTTTCTGCTGTCTGCACGGGTAAACACCTTAACATCAACAACAGTACCGCATTCACCGTGAGGCACACGGAGAGATGTATCTCTGACTTCTCTTGCCTTTTCACCGAAGATTGCACGAAGGAGTCTTTCCTCGGCTGTAAGCTCTGTTTCACCCTTTGGAGTTACTTTACCGACAAGGATATCGCCTGCTTTAACCTCAGAACCGATCTGAATGATACCGTCCTCGTCAAGATACTTGAGAACATCTTCACCTACATTCGGGATATCTCTTGTAATCTCTTCGGGGCCGAGCTTTGTATCTCTTGCCTCTGTGTCATATTCTTCAATGTGAATTGATGTATAAACATCATCACGAACGATTTTTTCGTTGATAAGAACAGCATCCTCGTAGTTGTAACCTTCCCATGTCATAAAGCCGATGAGAGCGTTCTTACCGAGAGCAACTTCACCGTTTTCGGTAGCCGGACCGTCTGCGAGAACTTCGCCCTTCTTAACTCTCTGTCCTCTTGACACGATAGGACGCTGGTTGATACATGTACCCTGGTTAGAGCGGAGGAACTTGATAACCTCAAAGTCCTGAACTCTGCCCGAGTCATACTGTACACGAATGTTACGGGCGTCAACGCTCATAACGATACCGTCTTCCTCAGCGAGGATACAAACGCCTGAGTCTGTACCTGCCTTGTACTCCATACCTGTACCGACGATAGGAGCTTCACTGCGGAGAAGCGGAACTGCCTGACGCTGCATGTTCGCACCCATGAGAGCACGGTTTGCGTCATCGTTTTCAAGGAACGGAATCATAGCCGTAGCAACAGATACAACCATCTTAGGAGATACATCCATGAAGTCGAATCTTTCGGGAGAATACTCTACGAACTCGTCACGGTAACGACCTACGACTCTTGAATGAACAAATCTGCCGTTTTCATCAAGCGGTTCGTTAGCCTGTGCAACAGCGTAGTTATCCTCAACATCGGCTGTCATATAAACAACCTCGTCGGTTACAACGCCTGTTCCCTTGTCAATTTTACGATAAGGAGCTTCGATAAAGCCGTACTTGTTGATACGGGCAAATGAAGCAAGATATGAGATAAGACCGATGTTAGGACCTTCAGGAGTTTCAATAGGACACATTCGGCCATAGTGTGTGTAGTGTACGTCACGAACCTCAAATCCTGCACGATCTCTTGAAAGACCGCCCGGACCGAGGGCTGAAAGACGACGCTTGTGGGTAAGCTCTGCAAGTGGGTTACCCTGATCCATGAACTGTGAAAGCGGTGAAGAACCGAAGAATTCTTTAATTGCCGCTGTTACGGGACGGATATTGATGAGTGAGTTAGGTGAAAGCGACTCCATATCCTGTGACTGGGTTGTCATTCTCTCTCTTACTACTCTTTCAAGACGGGAGAAACCGATTCTGAACTGGTTCTGAAGAAGTTCGCCTACGCAGCGGATTCTTCTGTTGCCGAGGTGGTCGATATCATCTGTATTACCGACACCGTGAGCAACACAGTTAAGGTAGTTGATTGTTGCAAAGATATCGTCAACCGTGATGTGGTTAGGAACAAGCTCATCTGCACGGCTTCTGAGCATTTCCTTGAGGTCATCCTCATTCTCACAGGAATCAAGAATTTCGCAAAGAACATCAAAACGAACATTTTCCTTGATATCACACTCTGCTTCTGCGTCAAAATCAACATAGCAAGCGATGTCAACCATACCGTTTGAAATAACCTTAACGATTGTTTCATCGGCAGCCTTTACATAGGCAATCTTAACACCTGCGTTTTCGATTTCAAAAGCCTTTTCCTTTGTGATTTTTTCATCGCGAAGAGCCATAACCTCGCCTGTGCGTGGGTTGGCAATCGGCTCTGCAAGAACCTGACCTTCAAGACGGTTTGCAATACCGAGCTTTTTGTTGTATTTATATCTGCCTACTCTTGACATATCATAACGACCGGGGTCAAAGAACAGGTTGTTTATGTGTGTCTGCGCACTGTCAACTGTCGGAGGCTCAGACGGACGGAGCTTTTTGTAAACCTCGATAAGACCTTCTTCAACATTTGAAGCGGCATCCTTTTCGATAGTAGCTCTCATTCTTTCATCGTCACCGAAATAGTCGAGAATTTCGGCATCCGTGCCAAGACCGAGTGCTCTGATGAATGATGTAACGGGAAGCTTACGGTTCTTATCAATACGAACATAAAAAACATCGTTTACATCGGTTTCATACTCAAGCCATGCACCACGATTCGGGATAACTGTTGTTGAATACAGTTCCTTACCGGTTTTATCGTGATCCATTTTATAGTAAACGCCCGGGCTTCTTACAAGCTGTGAAACGATAACACGCTCAGCACCGTTGATAACGAATGTGCCGCTTGCGGTCATCAGCGGGAAATCGCCCATAAATACATTGCTCTCTTTGATTTCACCCGTTGACTTGTTCAAAAGTCTTGCGGTTACTCTGAGAGCAGCTGAATATGTTGCATCACGAACCTTACACTCAATTACGCTGTAGTTCGGGTGATCAACATCAAGTGTGTAGTCGATAAAATCGAGAACAAGGTTGTCCTGATAATCGGTAATGCCCGAAACATCTTTAAATACTTCTTTAAGACCTTCGTCAAGCAACCATTTGTATGACGCTTTCTGAATGTCGATAAGATTAGGCATATCAATTACTTCATCGATTTTACCAAAACTCATTCTTTCGGTGTTGCCAAGCTTTACAGGTTTGACATTAACCATAGGCGTATCACTCCTTAAAAAATCTATGAAACGGGGCAAGCGGTACTGAAAATCTGCTCATAAAAAGCTCTTGACACAAAAGGATTTTTGTGATAATATCCCCTTGTCGGATAAAGTTTTTTGCTGATTTTCCCGACCTCTTCGGTACATATCCCCATTATGGTACATTTTATTATTCTATATTGAAATAATCAATAAGTCAAGAGAAATTTCGGATTTTTTTCGGATTTTACTGACTTTTTTATATTTTTACAGGTTTTATTTCCCGAAAAGAATTATTTTTCTTTTCGGGCTATTTTTTACATCTCAATGCAACGCCCGACACGGTGTATGGTTTTACAAGTAGGGGCGTTCATCGGACGCCCGCAAGTAACAGAACATACATTATGATAAATACAAAGTGTATAGATGTCGCAAAGTCATTGTTCAACTGTAGCGGCGATCAGTGATCGCCAATCCAACCGATTGTAAAATCGGTTGGACAATACAAAGCATTTGTTATATAAAATTTATTTGCCATTTGCAAAAAATTGTTTTGCTTGTTTTGGTTTTACAATCAAAACAAATGGTAGCCTTGCGACCGCCGCCGGTGGCGGATAAAGGGAGCAATGCACTGTCTGAAATAACGAGCAATAGGAAGCACATTTATGTGCAACGCATTGCGACTATATTTCAGACGGGAGAACACAGTTCGCCGCTACAGTATGACGGTTGTTTTGCGGTCTTTATAAAATTTGTTTTAACATATAGTTTACACTACTACTTGCGGGCGTCCGATGAACGCCCCTACTGATTAACAATAACTTTCATATAAAAAACAGGCTGACAGGTTATTAAAAATCTGTCAGCCTTAAATTATTTTATCAAGTTTTCGCTACGAATTAAAATCAATAAACAACAACACGGGTTCCTGAGGAAATGTTGTTATAGATTTTCTTAGCTGCGTTGTACGGTGTGTTTACACAGCCGTGTGAGCCGTGACCCTTGTACCTTGTTCCGCCGTATTCCCAGCTTGAACGCCATGATGCGTCATGGATTCCGCAACCGTCAGATGTGAACGGTAGCCAGAATGTTACATGAGAGTTATTCATCAAAGTTGCAGGCGATGCCTTGTAGATGATTGAATATGCACCCTTTGGCGTATCGTTTGTACCGTAGTTGCCGGTTACAACATCTGTTTCAACAACAAGCTTACCGTTCTTGTAGTACCACATATGCTGCTGATTGATGCTGATTTCAACATAGGTATTGCCGACTGAAACACCGTAGGCATTCTTGCTGATCTTTACACTCTTTGTCTGGAATGTGCCGAGGCACTTGTACTTTTTCGGGTTACTGCTCGGTCCCGAATACTTGTAAGCACGAATACGGAAGTAATAGGTCTTGCCTACTGTAAGCTTTTTGGTGTTGTAGAAAGTATTCTTTGTTTCACCAAGCTTTGTATATTTTCCGTTCTTTGAGGTTGAATAGAAAATCTCATATGCTGTCGGAGTGGTCATTGACTTGCTCCATGTGAGATTTACTCTTGAAAGTCTTGTATCTGTCTTGAAATTAACGGCATTAAGACCTGCCACACATCTTATTGTTGACGGTGACGAATAGTAAGTGTTCTTTTTGATTGCACGGTAAGCCTTAACCTGATAGTAATACGCTCTGCCGTTCTTAACTCCCTTATCTCTGAAAGAAGTTGTGGAATTTGAAGTGATTGTCTTGTAAAGAACATACTTGCCCTTTGTGTCACCGCTCATACGGTAGATTTTGTAGCCTGTTGCCTGTGAGTTCTTTGACCACGAAAGTGTAATTGCAGAACCCGACTCCTTGAGTGAAACGCTTACGGCATTCGGGAGAGTAGCTGTTCTGTAGGTCTGACTCTTACCCTCATACTTTACACCGTCATGCTCAACATAGGCGGCAACCTTTACATCATACCAGGTTGCTGTTCTGAGCTTTTTGAGTGTACAGGCATTTGACTTTACATATGTAAATCTTGAAAAATTCTTGTGTGCGTCATTGTTGCGGTAGTAGATTACATAGCCTGTTGCACCGCTTACTTTATCCCACTTGAACGAAAGCGAATTTGTTGTATATTGCGTTCTTTTGAGATTCTTGATTGCGCCCACATTCGGCTTAACCGGCTGAGTCGGAGAAACCGTAGGAGTTACGGGCGGCTCCGTTGCCGGCTGTGAAGGCTCGGTTGCCTGAGTTGGTTCAACGCTCGTATCTGTTACATCAGATGCAACAGTTGCCTCTGTTGCAGGCTGAGAGTCTGTTTCTGCGGCAGAAACAGCTAATGTTCCAACAACAGAACAAGCTACGGTAACTACTGCGAGAATTACAGCCAAGGTGTGTTTGAATTTGAATGTCATATATTTCATCCCCAATCGTATTTGATAATTAGATTATATACTGTCTCTTATACACATCTGACGCTGCCGACGAACTCTAGGG